>ENA-OQCW01000511-OQCW01000511.1-human-gut-metagenome-genome-assembly--contig:-NODE-511-length-22574-cov-9.598165_pt1 | contig 22574 bp, 14 predicted proteins | sample MGYA00242767_ERZ504593 | MGnify/ENA primary metagenome ERZ504593 (study PRJEB26092, sample SAMD00036307) | human gut metagenome | host: Homo sapiens | study: EMG produced TPA metagenomics assembly of... | reverse complement strand
ATAATTGAATATATGCAGAGAAGGGAGGGCTAGGGTATGGCACGAAGAGTATCAATTGGATATCAGGAATTTGAGGATATTATTATAAACGATTTGTTTTATGTAGATAAAACACAATTTATAAAAGAGTGGTGGGAGAGAAGAGATCGTGTTACTTTAATTACCCGGCCTCGCCGCTTCGGAAAAACACTGATAATGAATTAGATGAATACGATACGCCAATGCAGGAAGCCTATGTAAATGGATAGTGAAAAGATGCTTCAAAAACAGGCAGAAGAATTTCTGAAATTTCTGAACTGAAGTGCAGAAGTATTTGCCAAAAGTGAAGTAAAGGTATGGGAATGCCGCAATTGTGGCCACATTGTAGTCGGAACAAAAGCACCGGAAATTTGTCCGACCTGCAATCACCCGCAGAGCTATTTTGAGGTTCACGCAGAAAACTACTAAAATGAAAAACGTACATCCAGAAGGAGAGTTATCCTTACAGGATGTACGTTTTTTATGCTCTTAAATAGTGCGCATAAATTCCGTTTTTTTCGATCAGTTCTTCGTGAGTCCCCCGCTCTGCGATTCCATTGTCAGCAATGACAAGAATCTCGTCTGCTCCCTGGATCGTGGAGAGTCGGTGTGCGATCGTGATGGTTGTTCTGTTTTTAGCGAGAACTTCCAGACTCTGCTGAATCCAGCGTTCACTTTCGTTGTCCAGTGCGCTGGTGGCCTCATCAAGGATCAGGATCGGCGGATTTTTCAGGAACACGCGGGCAATGGAGATCCGCTGTTTCTGACCGCCGGAAAGACGGGTTCCGCGTTCTCCCACAAAGGTGTCATAGCCATCCGGCAGGCTTTCGATGAAATCGTGAATATTTGCTTTTCTGGCAGCATCGACGATCTCATCCATAGAGGCATTCGGTTTTCCGTAGGCGATATTTTCCTTGATTGTGCCGCAGAATAAATAGACATCCTGCTGTACGATTCCAATCTGGTTTCGCAGGCTCTCTAATGTCAGATCACGGATATCTTTGCCGTCGATCGTAATGCGTCCGCTGCTCACATCATAAAATCTTGGCAGAAGGGAGCAGATTGTAGTTTTTCCGCTTCCTGACGGACCGGCAAGGGCAATGGATTTTCCTGCCGGAATCTGGAAGGAAACGTTGGATAATACCAGGGTATCGTCATCACTGTAGTGGAAGGATACATCCTCGAAGGAAACCAGTCCGCGGACGTCTTTGAGTGGCTTTGCATCCGGGGAATCCTGGATTTCCGGCTCTGTCTCCATCACGGCAAGGAACCGTTTGAATCCGGAGAAACCTTTCTGGATCATTTCCGTAAGCTCCACCAGAATCTGGATCGGGCTGATGAAAATTCCGATATACAGTGCATACATGGCAAGATCTGTCGCCTGCATTTCTCCTTTTGCGATCAGGTAGCCGCCGAATACCAGTGTGACAAGATACATCATTCCCTGGAAAAACAGGTTATAGCCCATAAAACTGCCCATGCATTTGTAGTTGGCATCCTTGGAGAGCAGAAAATTGTGGTTGCTCTTGCGGAATTTTTCTTTTTCCACATCCTCGTTTGCGAAAGACTGAACCACGCGGATTCCGGCAAGTGTGTCCTGCAGACGGGAATTGACATCTCCGATTTTCTTCCGGTTTTCCATAAAGGTAGACTGCATTCGGCGGTTCTGGCTCATAGAAAATGCAAACATGCAAAACACCAGAAACAGAAGTGGAATTGCCAGCTTCCAGTTGATCAGGAAGAGGAAGATGAACGATCCGATGATCTTGATCACGGAAATAAACAGATTCTCCGGTCCATGATGCGCAAATTCTGCAATATCAAACAAGTCAGAGACAAGTTTGCTCATCATCTGTCCGGAGTTGTTCTGATCATAATAAGAAAAAGAAAGTTTTTCATAGTGGTCAAAAAGCTGCTGACGCATATCCCGTTCCATATAAGCGCCCATCATATGCCCCTGATAGCTGACATAATATTTGCACAGGCTCTGGATCAGGTACATGATCAGAAGACCGGCTGCAATGGGAAGCAGTGCGCTTAAAATAGAGGAACTGCTTTTCGTAAACAAGGTATTGGTACAGGTACGCAGGATCTGAGGATATGCCAGATCGACCAGACTGATGATCGTAGCACAGATCAGATCCAGAAAGAAAACGGCTTTATATGGACCGTAGTAATGGATAAATTTTTTCAGTGTGTGCATAAATGTCCCCTCTTTCTATCTGTATGCTGATGGACCGCTTTGATGTCCATACGAAATCATAGTATCATAATTAAAAATGAGACACAAGCCGTATCCTGGAAAAAGCAATTGACAGAAAGAAAAAGATATGCTATGCTGTCAAAGCTAAAAAAATAGGTCATGTACAAAGCCATGTGGTTTTTCTGTTTCAGAATAAACAGAAACACATGGCTTTTTTTGAGGAATGGAGGGTATTATGGAAACAAACAAGATGGAGACAAGGGACATTTTTCCGCTTTTGATGAGCATGTCTCTGCCGATGGTATTGTCCATGCTGGTGCAGTCTCTTTATAACATTATTGACAGTATTTATGTATCGTATTTGGGAACAGGGGCTCTCACGGCAGTGTCACTGGCATTCCCGCTGCAGAATATCGTGCTGTCTGTGGCAGTCGGAATCGGTGTCGGGATTGCTTCCGTCTTATCGATCAGTCTGGGAAAAAAGGATCAGAAACGGGCAAATGAGGCTGCCACAATGGGGATGGCACTTACGCTGATCCACTGTGTACTGTTTGTGATCCTGGGCCTTGTGATCACAGAACCATTTATCGGATTATTTACAAAGGAACCCGAGGTGATGAAACAGGCATGTGACTATACGTATATTGTTCTTTGCTTTTCGTTTGGTTCTCTGCTTCAGATCGCGATGGAAAAAATCTATCAGGGCATCGGAGCAATGAAAACGACAATGATACTTCTGGGAGCAGGTGCAATGATTAATATTATTCTGGATCCGATCCTGATCTTCGGTCTTCTTGGATTTCCTGAAATGGGAGTAAAAGGGGCGGCAGTGGCAACTGTGATCGGGCAGATCAGCGCATTTCTTCTATATATTGTTGTTTATCTGCGAAAAAATCCGGGGGTTACGATTCATCCCAAATATCTGCATCTGGACTGGCAGCTGATCCGTCAGATATACTCGGTTGGAATCCCGTCTTCTCTGATGATGACGATGCCGTCTGTTCTGGTGGGCGGATTAAATGGTATCCTGGCTGCATTTTCGGATACGTATGTAGCAGTACTTGGAATTTATTTCAAACTTCAGACATTTATTTATATGCCGGCGAATGGAATTGTACAGGGAATGCGGCCGATCATCGGATATAATTACGGAGCCGGATCAAAGAAACGGGTGCGGGATACGATACGCTACAGTCTGATTTCTGCGGCAGTACTGATGCTGGTGGGAACGGTTGTTTCTCTGGCAATTCCGGACATCATTCTGAGTATGTTCCAGGCAGATGCAGAGCTGATGCGTGCAGGAACGGAGGCACTGCGATTGATTTCACTTGGATTTTTGGTGTCGTCAGCAGGTGTGATCTTTTCCGGTGTGTTTGAAGCGCTGGGACGGGGTGGAGATTCTCTGATCATTTCACTTTTGCGCCAGCTGGTCATTATCCTTCCGCTTGGATATCTTTTGTCACGGACAATGGGAGCGGCGGGAATCTGGATCAGTTTTCCGGTGGCAGAACTGGTTTCAGCCGTGATTGCCTGCCTGTTGTTAAAAAGAATGGAAGGTGGAATATACTTTCCGTTTGATAAAAAAGAGATAATCAACAGAAAATAAGTGGCTTGTTGTTAAAAACGAGTAAAATTTCTGACCAAAATTCATCTTTTTTGCAATAGCCCAAATGGTTCTTTTTATGATACAATACACTACTATGGACAGAGTGTTTATTAAAGGAGGCTGAAGATGAAGCGCGCATTTCAGATTTTAAAAAGGGATATGAGGCGTCTGGCTCACAATCCAATCGCAATGATCGTTGTGGCCGGCGTCTGTCTGCTCCCATCGCTGTACGCATGGTTTAATATTGCTGCGAATATGGATCCCTATGGAAATACGGGAGCAGTTCAGATCGCGGTGGCGAATCTGGATAAGGGAACAGAAAATGAACTTACCGGTTCGCTCAATGCAGGTGAGGAGATTGTAGATCAGTTGAAGGAGAATCATGATCTGGGCTGGAAGTTTGTGAAAAAAGAAGAGGCTGTAGACGGGGTGAAATCCGGCAAGTATTATGCTGCGATCGTGATTCCGGAAGATTTCAGTGAATCCCTGACCAGTGTACTGACGGGAACGATTGAACAGCCTAAATTTACTTATTATCTGAATGAGAAGAAAAATGCGATCGCACCGAAAATTACGGACAGTGGGGCGACAGCGGTGCAGAGTCAGGTCAATGAGGCATTTGTATCTGCTGCATCAGAAGCAGTTTCAGAAATTTTTAAAGATTCGATTGCAGATGCAGCGGGCAATCTGGATTCGCTGCAGGAAAATGTAGTTTCAGATATTCAGAAGGTATCTGACAATATCGCAAGTTATCAGCAGATACTGTCTGAGTTCCAGGCAACCTTTCAGGACAGTGATGCGCAGATCAAAGAGGTGCAGTCTGCCATGGATCAGGTGAAAAGCGCTGCTTCCTCAGGGGCTGCTGCTCTGGATGCAGGGGCTTTTGCACTTCAGGCAGGAAGAAACAGTGTCTCATCATTTTCTTCTGCACTATCTGGAACGCTGACGGATGGGGAGAATCTTCTGTCCGACATCGGGAATTCCGCAGGGGCAGATTTGGGAAGTCTGAATGAAAAGATTCAGTCAGTCAATGGAAAAGTGGACAGTGCCATGTCTTCCATCAACAGTGTGATCCAGCTGAATGAAAAGATCATTGATCTGCTTTCACAGCTGGACAGTGCCATACCAGGCAGTCCGGCATCAGATCTGATCGCACAGCTGCAGGCAGAGAACCAGAGACATCAGGAGCTTTTGAATAGTCTGCAGGCAGGAAATGCGGGAATCGGCAATGCGGCTCAGACGGCAACGGATACAGCACAGCAGATTGGCAGTCTGGTAAAGGAAAATCAGCAGCAGCTTCGTGGAATCAAAGGCAGCTTTGAGCAGAATGTACTTCCAGGGCTGAACACATCTCTGGATTCTTTCGGACAGCTTTCCGGAAAACTCTCCGGTGTGTTAAGCGGAGTGGATCCACTGGTGGATCAGACGAAAGGAATTCTTGACAATCTCAATACAAGCCTGAATGACTCCAAGACGGCACTTGAGAGTACAGGAAATGCGCTTCAGAAAGTACAGGAAAAACTGAATTCAGTAACAGCAGATCTGAATGCGCTCAGAAGTTCCCAGTCCTATCAGGATTTTCTGAATCTGACAGGATTGGATTCGGAAGCAGTTTCGGAGTTTATGTCTGCACCGGTAGCTCTGAAAACAGAGTCCTTTTATCCGGTGAAAAATTATGGAAGCGCCATGACTCCGTTCTATACAAACCTTGCCATCTGGGTAGGGGGGATTGTGTTGATCGCAATTTTCAAACTGGAGTCTGATAAAGATGAAGTCGTGCCGAAGTTTACAGCAGTTCAGTCTTATTTCGGAAGATGGATGCTATATGTGGTGATGGGACTGATACAGTCGCTGATCATCTGTGTGGGAGATCTGCTATTGTTAGGAGTCCAGTGCAAGTCACCTGCGGCATTTATTTTCGCAGGATTGTTCACTTCCTTTGTATATGTGAATATTATTTATGCGCTTTCTATTACATTCAAACACATTGGAAAGGCAGTCAGTGTAATTCTGGTCATCATTCAGATTCCGGGTTCTGCAGGAACCTATCCGATCGAGATGACACCGGCGTTTTTCCAGAAGCTGCATCCGCTGCTTCCTTTTACATACGGAATCAATGCGATGAGAGAAGCGGTAGCAGGAATATATGGATTCCATTATGCAGAGAATCTGTTGTGTCTTGCAGTGTATGTTCCGATTGCGCTTTTGATCGGAGTTGTCGTACGTCCATGGCTTTTGAATCTGAACCATATGTTTGACCAGAAACTGGGAGAGACTGAGCTGATGATCTGTGAGGAGGAAGGTCTGACAAAAGAGAGATTCCGTATGACAGCAGTTGTGAGTGCGCTGGCAGACAAGAAAACATTCCGGGAAGAGATGTACCAGAGGGCAGAACGGTTTGAGAGAAATTATAAGAAACGGATCCGCAGAGGATTTGCGGCGATCTTGATCATTCCGCTGATCATTTTTGATTTGATGTTCAGTATCAGTTCCAAAATGGTACTTTCTGGTGTTGTGGATCACATCGATCATTGTGATCGCGCTTTATCTGATCTGTGTGGAATATCTCCATGAAAGTCTGAAACGGAGATTGAAGGTGAGTCGGATGTCTCAGGAGGAATTGTTAGAGACACTGAGAAAACGGAAAGAACAAGAGGAGGAATCATGAAGAGATAGGGCAAGTTTTTCTTTATGATTTTCACATATCCAAAAAAAATGTGATCGAATGATCGTAGTGCTCGGCTTGTGCGTTGTTCCGTCTCTTTATGCATGGTTCAATATTGCGGCAAGCTGGGATCCATATTCCAATACAAATGGTCTGAAGGTGGCGGTTGCAAATACGGATGAAGGGTATGAAGGAGAAATCCTTCCTCTCCAGATCAATATCGGAGATACTGTAATTTCAAGTCTCAGAGAAAATGAACAGCTGGACTGGACGTTTACAGGGAAAAAGGATGCAGTAGAGGGTGTCAAATCGGGAAAATACTATGCCGCGATCGTAATTCCGAAAAGTTTCAGTCAGGATATGATGAGCCTGTTTTTCGGAGGAGATGACACATTCCGATTATTATATATTATATCAATGAAAAGAAAATGCATTGCTCCGAAAGTGACTGACAAGGGAGCAAGTGCCGTACAGCAGCAGATCGATGAGATTTTTGTAAAAACAGCGGCGCAGGTGGGACTGGATCTTCTGGATACAATCTCAGAAGTGACCAGCAGTGACGGCGCACAGGCAGCAGCACAGAATCTGACAGAAAATATCCGGAAGATCGGATCGGATCTGGATTCAACAGCCGGTACGGTGAAGGCATTTTCGAACATGACGGTTTCCATGCAGCAGATGCTGGATGCCACTGCAGATATTTTAAATAAAGCGGGGCAGAATACGGAAACAAATCTGTCACTTCTGAATGAGACTGGAAATTCTGTTGACTCATTAAGAAGCGCAGTGTCGGGAACAACAGAGAGTGTCAATCAGGTACTGGCACAGGGAAGTCAGTGCTATGATGCCATATCCGGACAGATCAACAATGCATTTTCTTCGATATCCACGGATGCGGGAGCAACAGCAGAGGCACTCAACAGAGTGGCATCTGAAGTACAGGTTATGATTGACCGCTATACGGGATTTCGGGACAGTGTGCAGCAGCTTGCAGATTCCTTTCCGCTTGCTTCAGATCTGCTCCAGCCGATCATCGGAAACCTGAATGAATCCATTGCCCATCAGGAAGCGGTAAGGGATAAATTAAATGAAGCGGCGGCAAAGATTACGGAGACTGCAAGTGATGCGGGAAACTATCAGGCACAGCTGGATCAGCTGGTGCAGCAGAGTTCTCAGCAGATTTCGGGGATCCGTTCAGATTATGAAAACAACGTAAAAACACAGATCGATACCATGTTTGGCACACTGGGGGATACCAGCAGTGCGGTGCAGTCCTTGTTCACCAGTATGGACAATGGAGTCGAAGATATGGAAAAACTGGCGAAGGATGCAGGATCCGGTCTGGAGAAGATGAAAACAACACTGGATACATCTGCTTCCCTTTTGACAGAGACGGCAGAAAAGGTAAACCAGGCAGCAGAAAAGCTGGATACGGCAGCACAGGACGGAAATGTGGAGACATTAAAAAATGTGCTTGGAAGCAGCCCGGAAGTAATCAGCAGTTTTGTGTCTGCGCCGGTAAGAATGCAGACAAAAGCCTTGTATCCGGTAGAAAATTATGGATCAGCCATGGCGCCGTTCTATTCTACACTCTCTATCTGGGTAGGCGGGATCATCCTGGTAGCAATGATGAAAGTGACAGCTTCGGAAAATTTAAAAAGAGCGCTTGCGCCATTGAAGCCGCATCAGATTTATCTGGGCAGATACCTGCTGTTCCTCGTGCTGGGACTGATCCAGAGTGGCCTGATCTGTCTGGGAGATCTGTATTTCCTTGGAATCCAGTGTGAGCATCCGTTTTTGTTCCTTCTGGCAGGCTGGGTAAGCAGTGTGGTATATGTGAATATTATTTATACGTTCACGGTATCATTTGGAGATGTAGGAAAAGCAATCTGTGTGGTTCTTCTGGTCATGCAGGTGGCAGGATCAGGCGGTACGTTCCCGATCGAAGTGGCGCCGGAAATCTTCCAGAAGATTTACCCGTTTCTTCCATTTACGCACAGTATGACAGCTATGCGGGAATGTGTTGCCGGATTCTATCAGTATACGTACTGGGCAGAATTGGGAATCATGTGTCTGTTCCTTCTGGCATCACTGTTTTTGGGACTGGTGCTTCGGAAACCGGTGATTCGCCTGAACGAATTGTTTATAGAAAAACTGGAAGATACAAAATTAATGTAATATTGTGAAAATTGAAGCGGACTCTTCGGAGTCCGTTTTTTGACAGATGGGTGTCAAATAAAAGAATATATGCTATAATGGAGCGAAACAAAAAGAATCAGGAGAATGTTGTGGAAAATTTTATTTTGCACCGCTCGAAGGAATCAGCGGATATGTGTATAGAAAGGCTTATGAACACTATTTTGGAGGAATTGACAAATATTTTATTCCGTTTATTAAACCGAATCAGAAAGGAAAGCTCAGTTCCAGGGAAAAGAATGATATCTTACCCATGCACAATCAGGGAATGTGCGCGGTTCCGCAGATTTTGACCAATTCGGCGGAGGATTTTATAAAGACGGCAGAAAGGCTGCAGGAATACGGGTATGAGGAAGTCAATCTGAATCTGGGATGTCCGTCAAAAACCGTGGTGAGCAAAGGAAGAGGGTCCGGATTTCTGGCAGAGCCGGACAGATTGAATGCATTTTTAGAAGAGATTTTTAACGAGACACCGATCCGTATTTCAGTTAAGACGCGGATTGGCAAGGAGAGTCCGGAAGAATGGATCCGGCTTCTGGAAATCTACAATCAGTATCCAATGGAGGAATTGATCATTCACCCGAGGATCCAGACTGATTTCTATAAGAACACTCCGAATCTGGAAATGTTTGAATATGCGGTCAAAAACAGTAAAAATCCACTCTGTTACAATGGGGATATTTGCACGAAAGAGGAATATGAAACGATCTGTAACCGTTTCCCGGAGGTGCCATCTGTGATGATCGGAAGAGGAATTCTGAAAAATCCGGGGCTGATTCGGAAGATCAGACAAGGCATACCGATTGAAAAAGACAGGATCCGGGCATTTCATGATGAACTTTACCGGGAATATCAGGAAGTTCTTTTTGGGGAGAAAACAGTACTCTTCAAGATGAAAGAGCTGTGGTTTTATATGGCGCCGTTGTTCATGCAGTATGAGAAGTATGCCAAGAAAATTAAAAAAGCAGAAAAGTTGAAACTGTATGAAGCAGTTGTGGATGCGCTATTTGAAGAACAGGATTTGGTATAGGAGAAGGAGAGGCGAATGGAAGCAATTTTACAATGGGATGGACAGGCGTTGCTGTTTATTCAGGAGCATATCAGACAGGTGTGGATGGACGGATTCTGGAAGACGATCACACATCTGGGGGATGCAGGATGGTTCTGGATTATCTTGGGAATCGTACTTCTGATTCCGAAAAAGACAAGAAAAGCAGGAATTGCCGCTTTGGCGGCGCTGGCGATCGGAGCATTGATCACAAATGTGGCACTCAAAAACATCATTGCAAGAATCCGCCCGTATGAAGTGGTGGAAGGACTGAAGCTTTTGATCGAGCCGCAGTCAGATTTTTCGTTTCCTTCCGGACATACCTGTGCCTCTATTGGAGCAGCGTTGGCGATGTATCCGTTTTTGGAGAGAAAGTGGGGGATTCCGCTTGTAATTCTGGCAGTGCTGATCTCACTTTCCAGGTTGTATGTGGGCGTACATTATCCGACGGATGTGCTCGGTGGAGCTGTTGTAGGGGCGTTTGCTGCATGGGGAGCGGTGAGGGTTGTGAAGCATGGGCTTGTGAGAAAGGCTAAAAAAGCAGAAAAGTAAAATGGAAGATAGAAAGAAGCGCTGTGAGGCAGATGGAAGAATCTGCTTCGCGGCGCTTTTTGAAATTTCATGCAAGTTAAAGAATCATTTCTCTTATGGAAAACATGATTTATATTATGATCCAAATCAAAGCAGTCCATAAAAACAAATATGATCATGTTTTTGAAGAGAATATGAAGGTGGAATAAAAGTTGACATTAGTATGAACCGCTCCCCGTCAAGTAGACAATCAAAAAAATAAAATCAGCATCATTTCAGAAAAGCTAAGAATCTTTTTCGATTTTTAAAACTTATCTGATACAGTATAGATTGTCGGACAAAGTCCGCCCACCGCAGTTATGTATTACGGGATGCCTGAATGAGTATACCCATCTGGATACATATTGATAGTGAAAGGAGTCGCCCTATTATGCAAAATATGATTTTTGTACTGTATCCGTTATTTTGTATTCTGCTGCCATGTATGCTGTATGTCCTGATTCAAACGAAAGGATTTCATCGGAGAACTAATTTTATACATATGATCTGGGTTTTTATTTTTCTGTATTATGTGTACCTTGTTCTGGAAACAACAGGAATCGGAACCATTTGGGAAATCGGGTTGTATCCTGGTATGAAACTTCAGGAAGAGATCAATCTGATTCCTTTTCGTGATGGAATCAGCCTTAGTATGATTTTAAATGTGGTAATGTTTATGCCGCTCGGATTTTTGCTGCCCCTGCTTTGGAAAGAATATCAAAGTCTGGTCAGAACTGCGATAATCGGTTTTTGTTTTTCGTGTGGAATTGAATTTTGTCAGCTTTTCAACAGGCGGGTTTCGGATGTGGATGATCTGCTCATGAATACGCTCGGTGCAATTCTCGGATGGCTGATCTGGATTGTTTTTTCCCATATCACGCATTTAAAGTATGGACGGAGAAATCAAGGTTTTGGCGAGAAAGAGGGGGCAGTATATTTGGCTCTGTCCCTTGTCGGTCAGTTCTTTCTGTATAATTGGAGATGGATGATTTAAAGAAAAAAGACTGATAACCAGCGGTCTTTGTGAAGGAGTCGCTGGTTATCAGTCTGTATATATTAGTGTTTGTTAAGTGCCGCCGCAGCTTCCACAAATCCTTTGAACAGTGGATGTGGTTTGTTCGGGCGGGATTTTAATTCCGGATGCGCCTGTGTTGCGATAAACCACGGATGATCTTTGATCTCTGCCATTTCAACGATCTTGCCGTCCGGAGAAAGGCCACACAGATTCATGCCGTTTTCGGTTAGAACTTCACGGTAATCATTGTTGACTTCATAGCGATGTCTGTGGCGTTCCTGAATTTCTTCTTTCTGGTAGACCTCATATGCTTTGGAAGTTTTGTCCAGAATACATGGATAAGCACCCAGGCGAAGTGTTCCGCCGATATCTTCGATACCGATCTGATCCTGCATGATGTGGATCACCGGATGTGTAGTGGATGGATTTAGTTCCAGACTGTGTGCATCGTGGAAACCGATCACATTGCGGGCAAATTCTACGATCGCAAGCTGCATTCCAAGACAGATACCGAGGAACGGAATTTTGTGTGTGCGGGCGTAGCGGATGGCTTCGATCTTGCCTTCCACACCGCGGTGACCAAATCCGCCGGGAACCAGGATTCCTGTTACATCCTTAAAAATCTCATCTGCGGTTTCAGGAGTCACTGTCTCGGCATCCACCCATTTGATCTCAACAGTCGTGTGGCTGTAGATTCCGCCGTGTTTTAAAGCCTCTACCACGCTGATATAGGCATCGTGCAGCTGAACATATTTTCCGACCAGTGCGATGCGGACTTTGGAAACCGGGTGTCTTAGATTGTCTACCATAGTTTCCCAGTCACTTAAATCCGGTTTTGGACAGTCCAGATGGAGACATTCGCATACAACCTGTGCAAGGTTTTCTTTTTCCATTGCCAGAGGTGCTTCGTATAAATAATCCACATCCAGGTTTTGAAGAACGTGATCTGCCGGAAGGTTACAAAACAGGGAAATCTTGTCTTTGATTCCGTTATCCAGCGGATGTTCGGAACGGCATACGATAATATCCGGCTGGATTCCCATGCCCTGAAGTTCTTTGACACTGGCCTGTGTAGGTTTTGTTTTCATTTCCTGAGAGGCTCTCAGGTATGGAATTAAGGTTACATGGATCAAAATGACGTTATCACGTCCTTTTTCATGCTGAAACTGACGAATGGATTCCAGGAAAGGCTGGCTTTCGATATCACCGACAGTTCCGCCCACTTCAATGATCGCGATTTCTGTATTTTCAGCAGAAGGATTTCGGTAAAATCTGCTTTTGATCTCATTGGTGATGTGTGGGATAACCTGCACGGTTCCGCCGCCGAAATCACCTCTTCGTTCCTTCTGTAAGACAGACCAATAAATCTTTCCGGTTGTGACATTGGAATTTTTTGTCAGATTTTCATCGATAAAACGTTCATAATGTCCCAGGTCCAGATCCGTTTCGGCTCCGTCATCGGTTACGAATACTTCTCCGTGCTGTACCGGATTCATGGTTCCCGGATCAATATTGATGTAAGGGTCGAATTTCTGCATAGTCACCGTATATCCGCGGGCTTTCAAAAGCCTGCCGAGTGATGCGGCTGTAATCCCTTTTCCTAGTCCTGAAACAACTCCACCGGTCACAAATACATATTTTACTGCCATAGTGATCCTCCTCATATGATGTGAATAAAAATATTAAAAAAAAGAGTATACTCTCTTTTTGCGAAAAAATACAAGTACTTTTTTATGAACAATAAATATTTCCTCTTTTATTAAAAAAATCCTCTCCCATCAGGAGAGGATCGCTTTTAATGGTAATTATATCCGGTCTCATAGACAGCTTCACATGTAAGTTGGACGCCGAGACGTTTGAAGGTGCGGATATCAACATCGGACAGCATAACGGAAGTATGAGCCTGACATCCGTTTAATTTTGAAAGCTGCTGAAGTGCAAGTCTGGCATCCGGGTTGGTGGCAGCGCTTGCAGAAAGTGCGATAAGTACTTCATCAGTATGAAGTCTCGGGTTTTTGCTTTTCAGATAGTCCACTTTCAGTTTCTGAATCGGCTCGATCGATTCCGGTGAAATAATATGCAGCTCGTGTTTCAACCCGGCCAGTTCTTTGATCACATTCAGAAGAAGGGCAGCGGAGGCACCGAGAAGATTCGTGGTCTTTCCGGTGATGATACGGCCGTCATCCAGTTCCAGAGCAGCAGCAGGCGTATGTGTCTCTTCCGCACGTTTTAAGGCAGCTGCAACAACGTGGCGGTCTTCGATCGTCACATTGGCCTGATTCATCAGCAGCTCGATTTTTTGTGCTTCTTCTTCCGGACTGTTTCCTTTCAGAAGAGAGTTGAGGGAATCATAGTAACGGCGAACGATCTCCTGGCGGGATGCTTCACAGCATACAGCATCGTCACAGATACAGTTTCCAGCCATATTTACACCCATATCGGTTGGAGATTTGTATGGGCTCTTTCCGTAAATCTTTTCAAAAATCGTGTTTAAAACCGGGAAGATCTCAACATCACGGTTGTAGTTGACGGTTGTCTTTCCATAGGCCTCCAGATGGAACGGATCGATCATATTCACATCGTTGAGGTCTGCTGTAGCCGCTTCATACGCCAGATTTACCGGATGCTTCAGCGGCAGATTCCAGATCGGGAATGTCTCAAATTTGGCATATCCTGCATGAATCCCGCGTTTGTGCTCATGATATAACTGAGACAGACAGGTTGCCATTTTTCCGCTTCCAGGACCCGGGGCTGTGATGATGACAAGCGGACGGGAAGTTTCGATATAGTCATTTTTACCGTATCCTTCATCACTGACGATCAGCGGGATATTGGAAGGGTAGCCGTTGATACAGTAGTGCTGGTATACACGGATTCCCATATTTTCCAGACGGTGGCGGAATAAAGAGGCACTTTCCTGACCGGAATATTGTGTGATCACGACACTGCCCACATACAGACCGTTGTCGCGGTAAGAATCCATCAGACGGAGTACGTCAGAATCATAAGTGATACCAAGATCGCCGCGGACTTTATTTTTCTCGATATCCTTTGCGCTGATGACAATGACAATCTCTGCCTGGTCACTGAGCTGTTTTAAAAGGCGGAGCTTGCTGTCAGGCTCAAATCCCGGAAGAACGCGGGAAGCGTGGTAGTCGTCGAACAGTTTTCCGCCGAACTCGAGATACAGTTTGTTATCAAACTGATTGATGCGTTCGCGGATATGCTCTGACTGCATTTTTAAATACTTTTCGTTATCAAATCCAATTTTCATGATTTCATTCCTCTATCAATTTAGTATTACGTGTGACAAGAAGGGAAAACAGAAGTTTTACCCTTTTCTGATACAGTATACTATAAACAGGGATGAGTTTACAATATTTTCACAATGTTTTTATTGATTTATGGGAAACCTGTATTTATAATGGGGATAGTGGACTTTAGGAGGAAAAGAATGGACAATCAAAACAACAGAAATAATAAGAACAATCCCAAAAACAACCGTCAGGGATGGGGCGTCATTCTTGTGACGACACTGCTGACGGCGTTTCTCGTTATGGGACTGTTTTCGCTGATGCAGGGGAGCGACCCGCAGGAGATCAGCTACGATAAGTTTTTAAAGATGGTAGATGAGAAAAAAGTAGAAAAAGTAACGATCGATTCTGCCAAAATCTATATTACGCTCACAGATGAAGCGAGAAAAGAAGCAATCAAGAAAAACCAGGAAGAAAATACAGCAACCGCAGAGCTTCTTGAGCAGATTGAAGAAAAGACGGCGGGAGGAGAGAGAGAACCTGACTATTATACAGGCGCGGTAAAAGATGATACACTTTCCCAGCGTTTGTACGATGCGGGAGTAGAGTATGAACAGAATATACCGGATACGATGTCTTCGCTGATATTCGAAGTATTTATCACGGCGATCCTTCCGCTGATCCTGATATTCCTTTTAATGAATTTTGTGATGAAGAGGATGTCAAAAGGCAGCGGTATGATGGGAATCGGAAAGAGCAATGCCAAGGTATATGTTGAAAAGCAGACCGGGGTAACATTCCAGGATGTTGCAGGAGAGGACGAGGCAAAAGAATCCCTGCAGGAAGTCGTAGATTTTCTGCATAATCCGGGCAAATATACCGGAATCGGAGCAAAACTGCCAAAGGGTGCGCTTCTGGTGGGACCTCCGGGAACAGGTAAGACGCTGCTTGCCAAGGCAGTTGCAGGAGAAGCGAAGGTGCCGTTCTTCTCCCTTTCAGGTTCTGCGTTTGTAGAGATGTATGTGGGAGTCGGTGCATCCCGTGTGCGTGACCTGTTTAAACAGGCTCAGCAGATGGCGCCGTGTATTGTATTTATTGATGAGATCGATGCGATCGGTAAGAGCCGTGACAATGCCATGGGAAGCAATGATGAGCGCGAGCAGACACTGAACCAGCTTCTGGCAGAGATGGATGGATTTGATACGAACAAAGGTCTGCTGTTACTTGCAGCGACCAACCGTCCGGAAGTACTTGATCCGGCACTTTTGCGTCCGGGGCGCTTTGACAGACGAATCATCGTAGATAAGCCGGATTTAAAAGGCCGTGTGGACATTTTGAAAGTACACTCCAAGGACGTCAAGATGGACGAGACGGTGGATCTGGAGGCGATCGCGCTTGCTACATCAGGTGCAGTTGGCTCGGATCTTGCCAATATGATCAATGAAGCTGCGATCACAGCGGTAAAGCATGGCAGACAGGTTGTCAGCCAGAAAGATCTGTTTGAAGCTGTGGAAGTAGTTCTTGTAGGAAAAGAGAAAAAAGACCGCATTATGAATGAGGAAGAGCGCCGGATCGTATCTTACCATGAAGTGGGGCATGCACTGGTCAGCGCACTGCAGAAAGATGCGGAGCCGGTACAGAAGATCACGATCGTGCCAAGAACCATGGGAGCGCTTGGATATGTGATGCAGACGCCGGAAGAAGAGAAGTTCTTAAACACTAAGAAAGAGCTGGAAGCAATGCTGGTCGGACTTTTGGCCGGTCGTGCGGCGGAAGAAGTTGTGTTTGATACGGTGACGACAGGTGCGTCCAATGACATTGAAAAGGCGACGAAGGTTGCCAGAGCAATGATCACACAGTACGGAATGTCTGAGAAGTTTGGTCTGATCGGGTTAGAGTCTGTACAGAGCCGTTACCTGGATGGCCGTGCGGTGATGAACTGTGGAGAAGCGACAGCAGCTGAGATTGATGCTGAAGTAATGGAGATGCTCAAGGCTGCATATGAAGAGGCAAAACGCCTGCTTCGGGAAAACAGAGAAGCACTGGATAAGATTTCAGAATTCCTGATCGAGAAAGAGACGATCACAGGAAAAGAATTTATGAAGATTTTGAGAAAGGTGCAGGGGATCGAAGAGAGCGAAGAACTGGAAACAAAGAAAGAAGCCAGAATCGCGATGAAACCTGTGGAAGAACCGGCACAGGAAGTTTGGATGCCGGAGGAAAGTAAGAACCAGGAAGATATCAAAGAACCGGAAGAAGGTCCCGAGTTTACAGAAGAATAAATGAGACGGAGAAGGACAGGATTTTTATCTTGTCCTTTTTTTCAAAAGCATTTATAATAAATGGCATGGAAAATTATAATTTTGATATACAGGAAGAATTGAAAAAACTCCCGGCGAAACCGGGCGTTTATATTATGCATGATGAACGGGATCATATCATCTATGTAGGAAAGGCGATCAGCCTGAAAAACCGGGTGCGTCAGTATTTTCAAACCAGCCGGAATAAAGGTGTGAAGATTGAGCAGATGGTGACGCATATCCGCCGATTTGAGTACATTGTCACAGATTCAGAACTGGAGGCACTGGTACTGGAATGCAATCTGATCAAAGAGCATCATCCGAAATACAATACCATGCTGATGGATGATAAGACATATCCGTTTATCAAGGTGACAGTAAATGAAGACTTTCCGAGAGTGATGCTGGCAAGAAAGATGCTCAAAGACAAGGCAAAATATTTTGGACCGTATACAAGCGGGCAGGCAGTCAGAGATACGATTGATCTGCTTCACAAGTTGTATCATGTCCGCAGCTGCAACCGGAATCTGCCAAAAGACATCGGAAAAGAGCGCCCTTGCCTTAATTACCATATCAAGCAATGTGATGCGCCTTGTCAGGGGTATATTTCAAAGGAAGAATATGGAAAAGCTATCTCAGAAGTGATCCGTTTTCTGAATGGAAATTTTGACGGGATTTTGAAGGATCTGGAAGAGAAGATGCAGAAGGCTTCGGAAGAACTGAAATTTGAGAAAGCCATAGAGTATCGCGAACTGCTCGGAAGCGTAAAAAAGATTGCTCAGAAGCAGAAAATCACAGACAGCAGCGGAGAGGACAGAGATATTCTTGCAGCAGCAATACAAGAGGAGGATGCGGTCGTTCAGGTATTTTTTATCCGGGGAGGCCGCCTGATCGGAAGGGATCACTTCTATCTTCGGATTTCCAAGGGAGAGACCTGCGGTGAGATCCTGGATAGTTTTATCAAGCAGTATTATGCGGGGACGCCGTTTATTCCGGGCGAATTGATGCTGCAGGAAGAGATTGAAGATGCCTCGCTTCTGGAAGAATGGCTGAGTGTAAAACGAGGAGGAAAAGTCAATATCCGCGTGCCGAAAAAAGGCACGAAGGAAAAGCTGGTGGAACTGGCTGCCAACAATGCAGCCCTGGTTCTCAGTAAAGACAGAGAACGTCTGAAAAGAGAAGAGGGAAGGACCATCGGAGCAGTCCGGGAGATTGAAAAACTGATCGGGATTTCGGATATCCGCCGCATGGAGGCATATGATATCTCGAATACGAATGGATTTGAGTCTGTCGGATCCATGGTTGTTTATGAGAGAGGAAAGCCCAAGCGGAATGACTACCGGAAATTCAAGATCAAAGGAATTGAAGGTGCGGATGACTACGGAAGCATGCGGGAGGTGCTTACAAGAAGATTCACCCATGGGCTAAAAGAACAGAAGGAAAGTAAAGAAATCGGAGGTTTCAGCAGTTTTCCGGATCTGATTCTGATGGATGGAGGAAAAGGACAGGTCAATGTGGCTCTTCAGGTTTTGGATGATCTGCGGTTGAATATCCCGGTGTGTGGTATGGTCAAGGATGACTATCACCGGACAAGAGGACTTTATTATGAAAATCAGGAGATCGCCATTGATAAAAACTCAGAGGCGTTTCGGTTGATCACGCGGATTCAGGATGAGGCACATCGGTTTGCAATCGAATATCACCGTTCTTTAAGAAGTAAAGGACAGGTGCATTCGATTCTGGATGATATTGAGGGAATCGGACCGGCGAGACGTAAAGCGCTGATGCGGAACTTTATGAGTCTGGATGCTATAAAAGCAGCTTCGGTGGAAGAGCTTGCGCAGATTCCGTCAATGAATGAAAAAGCGGCAGAATCTGTGTACAAGTTTTTTCATAAGTGATATAATTGAACGCAGGAAATGCTTAGAAAAGGAGAACATTATGGGACAAGGCGTAAGTTTAAAAGAAATTGTAGAAAAAATGAACCTGAAAAATCTGACACCGGATGTGGATTTGGTTGAAAAATATGTTCAGGTGCCTGATATCAACAGACCGGCTCTGCAGTTGTCCGGATATTTTGATCATTTTGACTCGGATCGTGTACAGGTTATCGGATATGTTGAATATACGTATCTTCAGACACTTGAGGAAGCGAAAAAGATGAAGATGTACGATGAGCTGTTATCGCATAAAATTCCATGTCTGATCTTCAGCCGTGCATTAGAACCGGATCAAGAGCTTTTAGAAAAGGCTACACAGGCGGATACACCGGTTCTGATCACACAAAAATCAACATCCTCTTTCATGGCGGAGCTGATTCGCTGGATGAATGTAAAACTGGCACCGTGTATTTCCATTCACGGAGTACTTGTGGATGTGTATGGTGTCGGTGTACTGATCATGGGAGAGAGTGGAATCGGTAAGAGCGAGGCAGCGCTGGAGCTGATCAAGAGAGGACATCGTCTGGTAACAGATGACGTGGTAGAGATCCGTAAGGTCAGCGATGATACGCTGGTTGGTTCTGCACCGGATATCACCAGACATTTTATCGAGCTTCGCGGTATCGGAATCGTAGATGTGAAGTCCATGTTTGGTGTGCAGAGCGTCAGGGAGACACAGAATATTGATCTGGTCATCACACTGGAAGACTGGAGCAGAGAAAAAGAATACGATCGTCTCGGACTGGAAGAGACGTATACGGAATTTCTGGGCAACAAAGTAGTATGCCATAACATTCCGATCCGTCCGGGAAGAAATCTGGCGATCATTGTGGAGTCAGCAGCGGTCAACCACAGACAGAAACAGATGGGATATAACGCTGCACAGGAATTATATAAAAGAGTTCAGAACAGTTTGACAAAAAGGAAATAGGAGAGCAGGAAGATGAAATATTGTTTTGGAGTAGATATTGGTGGAACAACAGTGAAAATGGGCTTGTTCGAGGCAACGGGGACTATTTTGGAAAAATGGGAGATTAAGACCCACACAGAAGAAGAGGGAAAAGCAATCCTTCCGGATGTTGCTGCATCACTCAAGGAGAAAAAAGCAGAGCATGATCTGGCAGATTCGGATATTATCGGAGTAGGTGTAGGTGTTCCTGCACCGGTGACAGAAGAGGGAATCGTCTTTGGAAGTGCAAATCTCGGCTGGAAATACAAAGAAGTGAAAAAAGAGCTGGAGGAGCTGACCGGACTGGACGTGGAAGTCGGAAATGATGCCAATGTAGCTGCTCTTGGTGAGATGTGGAAAGGCGGCGGGGCCGGATATAAGAACCTGATCATGGTAACGCTTGGAACCGGAGTCGGCGGCGGCATCATTGTTGGGGGAAAGATTCTGACAGGAAGCCACGGAGCAGGCGGAGAGATCGGGCATCTTCGAGTAAATCCTCACGAAACAGAAAGCTGCGGATGTGGAGGAAAGGGATGCCTGGAGCAGTATGCATCTGCAACCGGGATTGTGCGTCTTGCAAAAAGAAAACTGGAGCAGGAGACAAGAAACACGATTTTAAACAGGAATGATCTGTCTGCAAAATCAGTATTTGATGCGGTGAAAGCAGATGATTCAGTGGCAAAAGAGATTGCGGAGTCTTTCGGAAATTATCTTGGACGTGCTCTTGCAAATCTGGCAGCAGTGATCGATCCGTCCATTTTTGTGATCGGCGGCGGGGTATCAAAAGCCGGAGAGATTCTTCTTGAATATGTAGAAAAGCCATTTCAGGAGAATGCGTTCTTTGCGAATAAAGATGTAAAATTTGCCCTTGCAACACTTGGTAACGATGCAGGAATCTGTGGTGCGGCAAAACTGGTTCTGGATGATTTTGCAGAGTAGAAAAACAATCATTTGACAGGAAATAAAAAACGTACAGATTGCAGGAGTGGAAGGAAGTCTGCGATCTGTACGCTTTTTCGTTTATGAAAAACCTTTTGAAAATATTGGAAGAAAACAAAAAGGATTGAAAGCCGAAACCTTCAACCCTTTTTAAACAAGCTGGAAATCGGATTTGAACCGACGACCCCTTCATTACGAGTGAAGTGCTCTACCGACTGAGCTATTCCAGCAAGTGTTCGTTCTGATTGAACGAACCTCAATTATTATAGCGCTTTTGTAATAGAAATTCAACTCTTTTTTGTAAAAAAATTACTGTTTTTGGGTTCTGTTCCCTGAAAACCTTGCCAATGCGCAGTATTTGATTTAAAATAAATTTCAGAATGAAAACGTCGGGGATGCGAAGCAACAGGAAAAGGGGGCAGAGATATGAGCATAGATTTAACGAATGGACCTGTGACGAAAAAAAGTGATGTTATTTTCTCTCCCTCTGATTGCCGGAAATCTTCTGCAACAGACGTATAATATTGCAGACACTGTGATCGTAGGAAGGTTTCTCGGAGCAGATGCTCTGGCGGCAGTGGGATCATCATATACACTGATGACGTTTTTGACTTCGATTCTGCTGGGACTGTGCATGGGAAGCGGTGCATTATTTTCCATCCGGTATGGAGAAAAGAATGAAGAAAAATTAAAAGAGAGTATCGGAACTTCATTTCTGATGATCGCTGCAGTGGCACTATTGCTGAATGTACTGGTTTGCCGGAACACGGAATGGATCCTGGAGTTTTTACAGGTGCCGCAGCAGGTATATGACGGGATGCGAACATACCTGGAAGTAGTATTTACCGGAATGCTTGCAACATTTTTATATAATTATTTTGCTTCTCTTTTGAGAGCGGCGGGAGAATCTTTGATTCCGTTGATCTTTCTGGCAATCTGTGCCGGTTTGAATATTGTTCTGGATCTGTGGTTTGTGATCGGACTGGATGCAGGAATTGCCGGAGCTGCGGTTGCGACTGTAATCTCTCAGTGGATTTCCGGAATCGGAATCGCATTCTACACCTGGGGGCGATGTCCGCAGTTTCGTCTGAGAAGGAGAGATTTCAGAATTACAAAAGAGACGTTTGGCGAGATTTTTCAGTTTTCGTTTTTAACCTGTGTTCAGCAGTCTGTTATGAATCTGGGGATTTTGATGGTGCAGGGGCTGGTAAACAGCTTCGGACCGGTTGTCATGGCGGCATTTGCAGCAGCTGTGAAGATTGATTCATTTGCATATATGCCGGTTCAGGATTTCGGCAATGCGTTTTCCACTTTTGTGGCACAGAATTACGGGGCCGGAAAACAGGAGCGGATCCGGGAGGGGGCAAGAAAGGCGGTGCTGCTTGTACTGGGATTTTGTCTGGTGATCTCAGCGTCAGTTTTTGTGTTTGCAAAGCAGCTGCTTTTGATTTTTGTCCAACCATACGAAACAGAAATTCTGGCAGTTGGAATTCAATACTTGCGGATTGAAGGTGTGTTTTATTTTGGAATCGGATTCCTGTTTTTGTTTTATGGATATTACCGGGCGGTAAGAAAACCGGGCATGTCGGTTGTGCTGACTGTGATCTCTTTGGGGACACGGGTAGTACTGGCATATGTATTGTCAGCAGTTCTGCAGATTGGGGTGTCAGGAATCTGGAGTGCAGTTCCGATCGGATGGATTCTGGCAGATATTGCAGGATGGATTTATTATAAGAAATTACAACAAAGATGAGTATATTATGGAAATGAGGGTTAACAAATGGAGAAAAAAGTAGACAGAAGAGTCATTAAAACGAGAAGGCAGTTAAAAAAAGGACTTGCAGCGCTGATGAAGGAAAAAAGCGTGAATC
>ENA-OQCW01000510-OQCW01000510.1-human-gut-metagenome-genome-assembly--contig:-NODE-510-length-22597-cov-2.355852_pt1 | contig 22597 bp, 25 predicted proteins | sample MGYA00242767_ERZ504593 | MGnify/ENA primary metagenome ERZ504593 (study PRJEB26092, sample SAMD00036307) | human gut metagenome | host: Homo sapiens | study: EMG produced TPA metagenomics assembly of... | reverse complement strand
TATCCTCCTCGATACAAATCAATTCTGAATGTCTTGTCGTATGTTTCCCTCTTTCAATCTTTTCACTGATCGTACCGGTCTCCATATTGGCATCCGGCTGAAAAATATTGATCAGTGAAGATTTTCCTACTCCGGACGGTCCCGCAATGGCTGTTGTCTTTCCACGGAGCAGTTGTTTTACTTTCTCAATATTCTCTTTTTCCAGTGCGCTTGTAAAAATCATCTGGTAGCCACAAGACTCATAGATTTCTTTCAAGTGATGTATCTCCGGTTCTTTTGCAATATCCTTCTTATTAAAACAAAGGATAACCGGTATTCTCTTACTTTCCATCATAATTAAAAAACGATCTAAAAGGTTGAAATGTGGTTTTGGTTTGGTCACTGCAAACACGACTAACGCCTGATCAATATTTGCTACTGCCGGACGAATCAACTCATTCTTTCTCTCCAAAACTTCAACGATATTCCCTTTTTTCTCTGTCTCATCTAAAATATCAATTTCTACATTGTCTCCGACAAGAGGTTTTATCTTTTCTTTTCGGAAAACTCCTTTTGCCTTACATTCATAAAGACCGAATTCTACTACGTGAACGTAGTAGAATCCGGCAATTCCTTTTACTATCTTTCCCAGCATAAATAGTTCCTTATTGTTTCTATTGTGTCGATGAATTTCCGTTACCTTGATCCGGTGTCGTTGGTGTCTCCGGGTCCGATGGCTTCGCTCCCTTACTTACAACCAAATTTACAACGGTACCAGGATTTAATTTGTCTCCTTCGTTAAAACTTGCAGAAATAACCACACCCTCTGCATCTGTATCCGAATATTCCGATGTTACTTTTCCAACAGACAATCCTGCTGCACGAAGCAGAGATTCTGCTCTACTTTGATATACTCCTACTACTGGAGGCATGGTAACCTTTTCCTCTGGTTTCTTTCCTTTACTTACCCATCATAAGAGTACTGTTGTTCCTTTGTCTACTTTTTCTCCCGAATCAATCTCCTTGACAATAACCTTACCAGCCTCTGTATCACTATACTCTTCCGAAGCACTTCCATTCAATCCAGCTTCTGACAATGCACTTTCTGCTTCTTCCTGTGATTTTCCAACCAAGTTCGGCACTGTTACTTTTCCTGCACCTGTACTTACATAGATTGTTATCTTTGTATCTTCTGCGGCTTTTGCATCTGCCTCTGGTGTTGTCGAAATTACTAATCCTGTATCCACGCTATCGCTCTGCTTCTGTTCCACCGAAATATTCGCTTTTTTAAAACCTTTTGCAATCAATGTTTCTTTCGCCTCTTCTTCAGGCATTCCACTGACATCAGGAATCGTAATCTCTTCTCCCTCTAGTCCAGTGCTGACCCACACTTGAATCTTCGTACCTTTTTTCACCGATGTTCCTTTTCCAGTCATCTGTTTTGAGACAATTCCTTTTTCATATTTTGTAGACGTTGCCTCTTTTACAACCTCCAAAGTCAGTCCCTTTTTCTTCGCCAACGCCTTTGCTTCCTCCAGTGTCTTTCCTTCAAAATTCGGAGTTTCCACTTTTTTATTGTCTGTCGTCTCTACATTTTTCGAATTAAACTTCAAAAGTCCGGTTGCTTTTCCGACTGTAAACACAAGAATAAATACAATAATGGCTGCTACAACGGCTGTGAGAATCTTCATAAGCTTTGCCATCTTTGGATTCACTTCTGAATCTTTCTTTTTAGAACCGCGTTTTCCTTTTTCGTAGTCCTCATCGTCGTACTCATCGTACTCGTCGTCCTCTTCATCGTATTCATCATCGTCATCATAATCTTCATCGTCGTACTCATCATACTCACCGTCATCGTCATAAGCCGCCTCTTTCTGAATGCGCTCCAACTCATCTGGTGTGATTGCAACGGTATCCGCAACGCTTGCAAATGGTGCAATCGTGACAAAATCTCCCTCAGGATCCACCAAAGAACGCTTCAGATCGCTGATGAGTTCTCCCATATTCTGATAACGTCTATCTGAGCTTTTCTGTGTACATTTCAGAATAATGCGCTCCAAGCTATATGGAATATCCGGCACCAATTCTGAAGGCGCGGCAATATCTTCCTGCAAATGTTTGATTGCAATAGACACTGTCGTCTCTCCATCAAACGGAAGTTCTCCTGTGATCATCTCAAACATCGTGATACCAAGCGAATAGATATCACTTCTGATATCACTGAATCCACCTCGTGCCTGTTCCGGAGATGTATAATGTACAGATCCCATCGCATTGGTACTAATCGTATTCGATGTCGTAGCCTTTGCAATCCCAAAATCTGTCACTTTCACTTTTCCCTCTTTTGATATCATGATATTCTGCGGCTTGATATCTCTGTGGATAATTCCATTGTTATGTGCCGCCTCAATACCTGCACATACCTGAAGTGTAATGCTGATTACTTCCTTCGGTGTCAGTCTTACTTTTTTCTGGATATATTCTTTTAATGTAATTCCTTCTACCAGCTCCATGACCATAAAATACAGTCCCCGGTCTTCCCCCACATCATATACATTTACAATGTTCGGATGCATCAGTCCAGCTGCTGCCTGTGCCTCTGATTGAAACTTTTTGACAAATAATTCATCTTCTCTGAATTCACGCTTCAATACTTTGAGCGCGACATAGCGATTCAGCTTATGATCTCTCCCCTTATAGACATCCGCCATCCCTCCGGTGCCGATTCTACCCATGATCTCATAGCGATCACCAATCAAAACTCCTTCTTTAATCATATACTCACCTCACCTGCAAACGGTTCTGCAACAATAACCCCAATGTTGTCCTTTCCACCGTTGCTATTTGCTCTTTCTATTAATTGTTCCACTGCCTCCACAACATCTCTGGAACTGCGAACAATCTGAAATATCTCTTCATCCTCCACCATATTGCTCAGTCCATCTGTGCACATCAAAATAATATCTCCTTTTTTCAGGCGATGCTCAAAGAAATCAATCTCTACATCTTCTTTTACTCCAATGGCTCTTGTGATAATGTTCTTATCCGGATGATGTTTCGCTTCCTCTGCGTTAAGTCCCCCAAGACGTACCATTTCCTGTACTAACGAATGGTCTTTTGATAATTGTCTGATCTCATCATTCAGTAAATAAAGCCTGCTGTCACCTACATTCGCAAAATATAATGTATGCTCAATCACTGTGGCAGCAACTAATGTTGTTCCCATTCCTTCTAGTCTGGCATCGGTTTTGGACTCTGCGATCAATTGATGATTTGCAGATGCAATCGCTTTTTTCATCATTGCTCTCGGACCATCTTCTCTGCTCTTGGCAAGCTCTTTTTTCAGAACTTCCACAACAAATTTGGATGCGTAATCCCCCGCATTATGTCCCCCCATACCGTCTGCAACTATTAAAAGATTCGGAATATTCCCGACCGGCTGATCTGATACAAATACGTAATCCTGATTCACCTCTCGTTTTCTTCCAATATCTGTCTTTGAAAACGTCTTCATATGCTCTCCTTTTACTTTGTCTCTACATAACGTCGTCTTAGTTGTCCACAGGCTCCGTCGATATCAGAGCCCATTTCTCTTCTAATAGTAACATTTATTCCGCTTTTTTCAAGTTTATTTTTGAAATTCATGGCATTTTTTTTGCTTGGTTTCTCGAATGTACGCTCTTTTAATCGGGTTTACAGGAATCAGATTCAGATGGCAATTACGATGTTTTAAAATGTGGATTTAATTCCGCCGCATCTTCCTCTTTATCGTTCACTCCATGTACCAGACTGTACTCAAACGTCACTCTTCTTCCCGTCTTTTCAAAATAATAGTCGCACGCCGCAAGCACCTCAGAAAGTTCATATTTGTTTGCAACCGGCATCAGTATTTTTCGTTTTTCCTGCGTAGAACCATGTAAGGAAAGCGCCAGCGTAATCTGCAATTTTTCCTCGGCAAGTCTCTTCATATTCGGAACGATGCCACAGGTCGATACCGTAATGTTCCTCTGACTGATATGTAAACCGTGTTCATCGGTCAATATATGTATGAATTTCACAAAGTTATCATAATTGTCCATCGGTTCTCCGGTTCCCATCACAACCACATTCGAGACACGTTCCCCTGATATTTTCTGAATCTGATAAATCTGTCCAAGCATCTCTGATGCCTTTAGATTTCTCTCCAATCCTCCGATGGTAGATGCACAGAACTTACATCCCATCCGGCATCCGACCTGTGAGGAAATACAGACAGAATTTCCATGCTTATACTTCATCAGAACACTTTCCACCACATGTCCATCCTGCAGACAAAACAGAAATTTATTTGTGCCGTCCAGCTTTGATTCCTGTCTCTCAAGCATTTTTACCGGTGCGATCTCATAAGCTGCATCCAGCTTTTCTCTGAGTGCTTTTGACAGATTCGTCATCTCTTCAAAAAGAATCTGCAAGCTTTACATGCAGCCATTCATACACCTGCTTTGCCCGAAATGACTTTTCTCCGAGATGTTCCATCTCTTGTTTTAATTTTTTCAAATGTATATGATCTGATATCTTTTTTCTCCATGCTCTTTTATTCACATTTCACCTTTCTAAACTTTGCAATGAAAAAATCCATCACTGTCATGTATCCCCGGCAGAAGTTGAATACACCTTGTTCCACAACATCATTTTTCAACTCCTCGCACAATAACTGTGCAATCGGCACAAGTTCAAAACTCTTTATTCTGTTCTAAGAACCAATGTACGTTACCCATATTTTCTTCTTCGTGAATTGTACATGTGCTGTAAACCAAAGTTCCTCCCGGCTTCACATAATCTTTGACTGTCGACAGCATCTTGCGTTGAAGAGCCACCAATTCTTTTTGTGTCTCTTCTGTCATCTTATATTTCAGATCCGTCTTTTTCCCAAGCACTCCCAGTCCGGAGCACGGAAGATCTGCCACCACAATATCTGCCTTTTCAACTGCGGTTTCATCTTTTTGAGTCGCATCCCACCTGACTGCTTCGATGTTTGTCATACCAGAGCGTAAGATGTTTTCCTCAATAAGCCCCACCTTATAGTCTGTCAGATCTCTCGCCTGCACACGCCCTGTACCACAAAGCGACTCTGCCATGTGAAGTGCCTTTCCACCGGGTGCTGCACAGACATCTATGATCTCGTCTCCTTCTTTTGGTTCTGCCAAATGTGCCACAAGCATGGAACTGATACTCTTGCACCGAGAACGCTCCTTTTGAAATGTCTCAAGCTCTCCTAAATAATTGTAAGAAGATATTCGAAGTGCATATGGAAGATATGGATGTTCCTCGACATGTACTCCTTCGTCTTCAAGCGACTTCACAAGCTCTTCTTTTGACATCTGCCCCAAATCACACCGGATTATCGTGTCCTTCTCTTTTAAGAAATCCTGAAGCATACACTCCACAATCTCCCTGTCATACGCTGCCAGCCACTGTCTTAATATCCATGTCGGCATCGAGTATTTCACAGACAGATATTGTTCCAAATCTTTCTCATCCGGATATGATATCTGTTCCAAATTTCGGTCGATATTTCGTAAAAGTCCGTTCACAAATCCTTTTAAATTTACAAATCCTTTTTTCACCGCAAGTTTTACCGCCTCATTACAGGCAGCGGAATTCGGAACCGAATCCATATATTTCATCTGGTAAACCGCACTTCGGATGATATTACGGATGACTGGTTTCATCTTGTTTACCTTACTTTTGAAAACTGGTTGATAATATAATCAAGCTCAATCATGCGCTCCAGTGTTCCCTCCGTCACTCTTGTGATAAAAGCGCGCTCTTTTTTGTCTAAATACTGATATTTATTCAGAACATTGCGAAGTGCGATATGACTGTGCTCCCCATCTCGTGTCACTTCCAGCAAAATCCCAAGCACCAGCTCTCGTTCATTGATTGACTTAGTCATCTCGTCTTCTTCCTCCTGTCAGAATCAAGATACGTACAAGCTGCAAGATTGCAGCAGCTGCACTTGCCACATACGTAAGCGCAGCCGCATTCAGCACTTTTTTCGTGGCTACAATCTCTTCCCCCTGCATCATCCCGGTCTCAGCAAGAATGCGTACTGCTCTTCCTGATGCATTATATTCCACTGGCAAAGTCACAAGCTGAAACAATACTGCCAGCGAAAATGCCAAGATTCCGATATTGATAAGCAGTGCCGAAGACTGGCTGTTAATAAACAGACCTAACACAATCAGTGGCCAGGCAATCATGGAGCCAAAATTTGCCACCGGAACAAGCGCGCTCCGAAACTGTAGCGGTGCGTATCCTCTTGCATGCTGAATCGCATGTCCACACTCATGCGCTGCAACTCCCACTGCAGCTACTGAACACTGTCCATATGTTGCATCGGAAAGTCTGAGCACTTTATTTCTCGGATCATAATGGTCTGTCAGATTTCCTGCTACCCGCTCAATTCGCACATCATAAATTCCGGCCCCATGGAGTACACGTTCTGCCGCCTGCGCTCCTGTCAGCCCCATATGGTTTCTCATTCCGGAATATTTTGAAAATGTACTTTTCACCCGCATCGATGCAATGGAGCAGATAATAACTCCTATGATAATCAATATATATGTTGGATCAAAATAAAAACTTGGATAAAACATCCTGCTTCCTCCTTTTTTCTACGCTTTCGAAAGAATTTCTCCTGATTTTACCTGATACCCCCTCAAAAATGCTCCGGCATCCATTCGTTTTTTCCCCGGAATCTGAAGTTCCAGCACTTTCAACAGCCCATCTTTTTGTCTGTACAGAAAACGTATCTTTTTCTACTTTCACAATCGTTCCAGGTACGCCCTCTCCCGATGTCTCTTCCACCTCTGCACTCCAGATTTTCATTGTTTTTCCATTCCACATTGTATATGCGCTCGGCCACGGAGTCAGCCCGCGAATCAATCTCTCAATCTCTTTCGCACTCTGATTCCAGTCAATATTTCCAAGATGCTTGTCGAGCATTCTCGCATAGGCGGTCGGTGATTCTCCCTGTTTAACAGGAGTCACTGTTTTTTCTTCCAGCGCCTTTAATGTCTCTACACAGAGCTTTGCACCTGCAGCCGCAAGCTTATCATGAAGACTTCCTCCGGTCTCCTTTTCTTCTATTACGATCTCTGTCTTTAACAGCATGTCTCCGGTATCCAGTCCTTCGTCCATCTGCATGGTCGTGACACCTGTCACCGTTTCCCCGTCAATAATGGACCACTGAATCGGCGCTGCCCCGCGATATTTTGGCAACAATGACGCATGCACATTGACACATCCATATGGCGTCATCTCCAAAATTTCTTTTTGCAGAATCTGTCCAAATGCAATGACGACCATAATATCCGCCTCATATTTTCGAAGTTCTTCGATGCATTCCGGCTCTCTGACTTTTTTCGGCTGATAAACTGGAATTCCATGCTTTAACGCGCACTCTTTGACAGGCGTAAACTGCATCTCTTTTCCGCGTCCTTTTGGTTTATCCGGCTGTGTCACAGCAAGCACCACATCGTGTCCCGCCTCGATCAAAGCCTCTAAAGTACCCACCGAAAAATCCGGAGTCCCCATAAAAATTACTTTCATCTGCTGTCTCCTCCTTAGTCTTCCTCGTCAAACTCATCATCATACTCCACACTGTGAAGTTCGCCTTCTACTTTTTCTACATACAAATGCCCGTCCAAATGGTCGATCTCGTGGCAGAACGCTCTTGCAAGCAGCCCTTCTCCTTCATAAACCACTTCTTCCATCTCTTCATTGAGTGCCTTTACTTTCATCATAACTTCGGTCGCGTCACAGTTCCCGATTTCCTCGGCAGACTTAAACATCCTTCCTCTCCTGTCTGCTCTCCTGCCGTCTCAAGAATCTCCGGATTCACCAAAATAATCGGCCCCTCTCCAATATCAATAACTACGATTCGTTTTAAAATACCAACCTGCGGTGCCGCAAGTCCCACTCCCATAGCATCATACATTGTATCCAGCATATCCTCAATCAACACCTTTGTTCGGTCTGTCATATCGGTTACTTCTTTACATACCTTCTCTAACACATCATCACCAATTTCTCGAATCTTACGATTGCATTTTTTATCCTCCTCATTTAAAATACATTCATTCGGATTAAAGTCGAACTGCACTCGAACTTTTCGAAATCCGGAATTAATCTCTATATATTGTTCCAATTTATTTTTCAAATCTATCATCGCCTCGTATCTGGCATGTTTTAAATAGATCACTCTGCGATACACATCGTTTACCTTTCCCACATACGGACTTGCGGGACCGATGATTCTCACTTGATTCCGGTTCATGCGCTCTGCATAACTCTTCATGTAGCTGCACGCCGTCTCAAGCAAAGACTCATCTTCACTCGTAACCAAAATCGCTGCAAGCTGTTCCACCGGCGGATATCCCATCATTGTACGGTAGGCGAGTTCCTCTTGATAAAACGCTTCATAGTCCTGCTTTGCAGCTGTTTCAATACTATAATGTTCCGGACTGTATGTCTGAATGACAACCTCGCCCCTTTTCACTTCCTCGCCCGGCGCGTCCCGCCGCCTGTGTAAGAAGCTGAAATGTCCGCTCTCCTGCACGATAGTCATCGGCGTACAACGATAGATCCGCCGCCAGTACTCCGACAAGTGTCACATTTGGAAAGTCATTGTCCTTTTACAATCATCTGCGTTCCAATCAAAATATCCGCCTCTTCATTTGCAAACGCCTCCAAAATCTTCTCGTGTCCACCTTTTTCCTTCGTCGTATCCATGTCCATCCGAAGTACGCGTGCATCTGGGAATTCCTTCTTTACAAGTTCTTCAATCTGCTGTGTTCCTGCTCGGAAACCGCCGATATGTTTTGAGCCGCACGATGGGCAGACTGAAATCATAGGTTCCTCATATCCACAATAATGGCAGACCAGTTTCCCACCGCGGTGAGATGCAAGTGAGACATCGCAATGTGGACATTTTACCACATAGCCGCAGGATCTGCACGAAATAAATCCTGCAAACCCTCTCCGATTGATAAATAACATAATCTGTTGTCTCTTTCTCAATCGGTCAGCCATCAATTCATACAGCTTTCCACTGATAATCGAACGATTTCCACTTTTTAGTTCCTCTCGAAGATCGATTGTGTACACCGTCGGCATCTCCTGCATCTTTGCTCGGTTCTGAAGTCTTAAAAGTTCGTATTCTCCTTTTTGGGCACGGTAGAAAGCCTCAAGAGACGGTGTTGCTGAACCAAGCACAACACTTGCACCTTCTAAGTGTGCCCGCTCCACAGCCGTCTCTCTGGCATGATATCGGGGGATCTGTTCACTTTTATAAGTCGATTCATGCTCCTCATCGATCACAATCAATCCCAAATTGGCAAAAGGGGTAAATAACGCCGATCTTGGACCAATCATCACATCAATCGCCCCTTCTTTTGCCCGCATCATCTGGTCATACCGCTCGCCGCTTGACATCTTGGAATTCATAATGGATATCCTCTCGCCAAACCGCTTATAAAACCGCATCACAGTCTGGTAGGTCAGTGCAATCTCAGGAATCAGGACAATCGCCTGCTTCCCTTCTTTGATCACACTTGCGATCATCTCCATGTAAACTTCAGTCTTTCCGCTCCCTGTCACCCCATATATGAGATAAGTCTTGCGGATTCCTTTCAGATAATCTTCCCGAAATGTGTCAATCGCATGCTGCTGTTCCTCAGTATAAACCACTTCTTTCCACTCTTTTTTTCGATTTTTAATCGGATTTCTCCAGACCTGCTCGGACTCTATTCTGGCAACATTCTGCTCTTCGAGTGCCCGAATGACTGTTCGTGTAACATTCAGTTTCTTTGTGATAAGCTCATACTCCAATATCTCCTCATCAAGCAGTGCAGCCAAAAGTCTCGCCCTTGCCTTCTGATTCTTCTTCAGATATTCCTCAAGCTTTGTCTTCCCTTCTTCTTCACCTAACAGCAATCGGACATAGCGCCTGATCTTTTTGTTCTCTTCACGCTTGATTGGAAGTACTGTCTTTAGCGACTGTATCATCGTCCCGCCATAGTACTCTTTCATCCACGCCGCCAGTGCCACCAGCCTGCCCTCTATCGCCACACTTTTCTCCGCCAGACTCAGAATTGATTTTACTTTGTTCGGATCATATTCACAGTGTTCTGACAGCCCGATCACATACCCTTTGATCTCACGATTCCCTTTTCCAAACGGCACGACAACCTCTACGCCTGCGTGTAACCGTTCTTCTAATTCTGCCGGAATACGGTACTCAAAAATTTTTATCCAGTTTTTCATGTGTAATATCTACGATAACTTTCGCATACATGCACAACTGCTCCTATACTTTTATCGAATCAAATTCTCTCTTTTACTCTCTTTTACGACTTCAGCAATGAGATTCTCTCATCCATATCGTACTTCACTCCTTTGATCTCCTGATAATCCTCGTGTCCTTTTCCTGCGAGCACGATTACATCGCCAACCTCAGCATTGGTCAACCGCATAGCGGATTGCTTCTTTTCTATCACAGATCTCCACATATTTTCCATCTGTTTTTCCAATCCCGATTTTAATATCATCAATGATATCCTGAGGTTCTTCAAAACGCGGATTATCCGATGTGATGATTGTAAGATCTGCCAATTTTCCGGACACCTCACCCATCTCATATCTTCTCGCCTTCGCTCTGTTTCCTCCGCATCCAAACAGACATACAAGACGTTTTGGGTGATATTCTTTCAATGTTGTCAAAAGACTCTCAAGGCTCATCGCATTGTGCGCATAATCAATCATAAGCGTAAAGTCCTCAGATACTTTCACCATCTCGATTCTGCCTTTTACCTTTGCAACTTTTAAAGCCTTCTTGATCATCTCCACCGGCACATCAAAATGTCTGCACACCGCAATCGCAGTCAACGAATTATAGACACTGAATGTTCCCGGAATGTCAATCTCCACATCAAAATCCATCAGCCCGGACACATGGTAAGATACTCCTAAGTATCCCGGTCTTGACACTAATTTTGTATCTGCTGCCCGAAGGTCTGCTTTTTGTGCAAAGCCAAATGTTTCAATCTGGCAGGTCGCGCCGCGAAATACATCTTCAAAGTACGGATCATCCACATTCGCAATTCCAATCCTGCATTGTTTGAACAGCAGACCTTTGCATCGTTTGTAATCTTCAAAATCTTTATGTTCATTCGGTCCGATATGGTCTTCCCCAAGATTTGTAAAAATTCCAATCTCAAACGGAATACCCGCAGTTCTGTGAAGCATCAACCCTTGCGATGACACTTCCATGACCACTGCATCACATCCCGCATCAACCATTTTCCGGAAATACTGGTGAATCGTAAACGACTCCGGTGTCGTATTCTTTGCCGGAATCACTTCGTCTCCGATGATCGCCTCGATTGTTCCGATCAGACCAACTTTATGTCCTACTCCCTCCAAAATGGACTTCACCATATATGTTGTCGTCGTCTTTCCTTTCGTTCCTGTGATACCTATTACTTTCAGCTGCTCTGCCGGATAACCGAAATATGCCGCAGATGCCAGCGCAAGTGCATACCTCGTATCTTCCACCTTAATCACAGTCACATGTTCTGGAGCTTCCACTTCTTTTTCCACGATCACAGCTTTCGCACCTTTTTCTGACACCTCTTTTACAAATTCATGACCATCTACAACTGCGCCGCTGATGCATACAAACACGCTGCCGGCGCAGACTCTTCTTGAATCATTCGTAAGCTCTGTAATCTCTATATCATCGTTTCCTTGTACTACCTTATACTCTAAACGTTCTAATAACTTTGTCAGCTTCATCATCTATTGCCTCCTGTTTTTTCATAGATACTATTAGGATACCACATCTCTATGAATATTCATAATAAAATTTCTATATACTATTTTTAAGAAAGCAAATATGAGGTATCACTATGCACATCTTTATCATGGATATGATGAATTCCTTCGGCTATATCGGAATTGCTCTTCTCATTATGATTGAAAATCTCTTTCCTCCTATTCCCTCGGAAGTCATCCTGACATTCGGCGGCTTTATGACAACTTATACCCATTTGACAGTAGGTGGAGTTGTCTTTTTTTCCACCCTCGGTTCCACAGTTGGCGCCATCTTTCTTTACTACATTGGGAAATTACTCTCTCCGGAAAAATTAGAGCAACTTATAGATGGAAAGCTCGGAAAATCCTCCATTTCAAAAATCAGATGTCAGAAAATCGATCAAAAATTCCAACAAAAAGGGAATATGACCGTTTTCATCTGCCGTTGTATCCCAATCCTTCGAAGCTTAATCTCTATTCCTGCCGGAATGTCGAACATGAAAATGGGTAATTTTTTAGTCCTTACAATTGCCGGAAGTGCACTTTGGAACACTATTCTCATCTCAGCCGGCGCTGCTGCTGGAGCCTCCTGGGAAAAAATTTTTGGGAAGTGATGGATACATATTCTACCGTTGTCATTATCATCATAGGACTTTCTATGTTTTTTGGTTGTTTTTTTTAATTATCGCAATCGAAAAAATTGGGTAATTTCACCTCTCCATTTTCTAAATATACAGTAACAAAAAACCTGAGGAAGTGCTTAATTTTCCAACACTCCTCAGGCAATCAACCCTAATTGTTCAATTTTTTCCATATTTTAAAGAATTACAATTGGCTTGATTAAATCTTTTGGTTTATCTTTCATCAAGTACAATGCATCTTCTACTTTTTCAAAACTGTTGAACGTATGTGTAATTTAACTTACTTGTATCCAGTTTTTTCGTCTCCAACAGAGATGCCAGTTTTTCCATTCTAAGTCTTCCACCCGGCATCAACCCTCCGGCAATACTCTTGTGTGACATTCCACATCCCCATTCTACTCTCGGAATATCTACATAATCACCTTCTCCGAGATAATTTACATTGCCGATTTTTCCACCTGGTTTTAATATACGAATCGCCTGACTAAACGTATGTACGTCTCCGCCTGCTATAATTACTTTATCAACACCTTTTCCGTGTGTTTTTTCCATGATCTGCTCAACAATATCACCTTCCCGATAGTTGATGATGTCAGTCGCACCATATTCTTTTGCAATTTGAATACAATTTGGTCTTGATCCAACTGCATAAATATGAGAAGCCCCTCGCAAAGCAGTTCCGGCAACTGACATAAGTCCAACCGGTCCAATTCCTATAACTGCAACTCTATCACCAAACTGTACATCTGCTAATTCCACGCCATGAAATCCTGTTGGAACCATGTCACAAAGCATTGTTGCATCTGCTAATTCCACTCCGTCTGGCAGAATTGCAAGATTCGCATCTGCCTCATTCACATGGAAAAACTCTCCAAAAACACCATCTTTGAAATTCGAGAATTTCCATCCTGCCAACATTCCTCCAGAATGCATTGAATAGCCGCCCTGAGCTTCTAACGTTCCCCAATCAGGCGTAATCGCCGGAACAATCACGCGGTCTCCCACCTTGAAGTCCTTTACTAAAGAACCAACTTCAACAATTTCAGCTACTGCTTCATGCCCTAAAATCATATCATGTCTGTTTCCAAGAGCTCCCGCCCATACAGTATGTACATCTGAAGTACACGGAGAAATTGCCAAAGGCTTACAGATTGCATCTAAAGGTCCACATTCTGGTGCCCCTTTTTCAATCCATCCAACTTTACCAATTTCTAACATCGCAAATCCTTTCATAAAAACCTCCTACGTAAACACAATTTTCTTTGGTTATTTAAATGTTATAATATGCTTGAATATAACATAAACATCATACATATTCAATAATTTTTATCAAAAAAAAACTTTTTTTGTTTATTAGTTATATTTCTGTTTAAATTCCAAAACCTTACTGATTATTTCAGTAAGGTTCCTTTTTTCACTGCATCTTCTCCGTACTTTTTACGAATCACATCCAATGCTTTATCTAATTTTTGATGTTTCTGGTTTTTCACACTCTGTTCTTCCTGCTTTGTCTGAAAGTCAAAAATACTCATTTGAAACCGGATCCGACTCATCCTGAAGTTTTGAAGTGCGTATACCAAGCAGACGAATCGGTTCCTGATTCCACAATTCCCGGAACAATTGGCACGCTGCTTTATAAATCACCTGATCTGCATTGCTCGCCGTCTCAAGCTGCTTCTGATGGGAAACCGTCTGAAACGTGTGGTATTTAATCTCCACGCTCACCATACCGGCTCTCTGTTTTTCCTTGCGAAGTCTTCCGCCAACACTTTCTGCCAACCACAAAAGAACTTTTTTCGCTTCTTCCTCTGTGACAGCATCTTTTGCCAATGTCGTCGAATTACCGATCCCCTTATTCTCCACGTGTCCTCTTCGAACTTTCTCATGGTCTATTCCATTTGCAAATTCCCACAATGTCCTGCCATGACTTTTCAGATGTAACTCCAACAGATTCGGGTCTGCCTTTGCAAGTTCCCCGATTGTCCGTATCTCCAGCTTGTTAAGTACCTCTACACTGGATCGTCCCGCCATATAAAGTTCCGAAATAGGCAATGGCCACATCTTTACCGGGACTTCTTTCGGAAATAAGGTGTGTACCTTATTTGGCTTTTCAAAATCAGATGCCATCTTTGCTAAAAGATGATTTACAGATATTCCAATATTCACTGTGAATCCAAACTTCTCATACACAGCGTCTTTGATCTCAAATGCAGCCTCCACAGGAGACAGATACAGATAGGATATCCCCGTAAAATCCATGAAACACTCATCCACACTCACCTGCTCAATATCCGGTGTATACGTTTGAAGAAACTCCATCAGTCTCCTGCTGTACTCCTGATACATCTTATGATTTGGCGGCGCCATTACAAGATCCGGACATTTTCGGAAAGCCTGTGCAACCGGCTCCCCTGTCCGAATCCCATATCTTTTCGCCAAAGGAGATTTTGCAAGCACAACCCCGTGTCTGGATTCCTGATTACCTCCTATAATCGCCGGGATTTTGCGTAAATCCACTTCTGCTCCATTTTTCAATTGTTCTACTGCCGTCCAGCTAAGATACGCTGAATTTACATCAATGTGAAAAATAATCTGTTCCATGCTTTTTTCCTGCAATTTATTTTATTTTCGCTGTCAGTTTGTCCCCTTCTACATCGATCAGAATGACATCTTCGCTGCCAATATCTCCCTGTAAAATCAGTTTTGCAGCTAATGTCTCTACATGCTTTTGAAGATATCGTTTCAGCGGTCTTGCACCGTACATTGGCTCATATCCACCTTCCACCACAAAATTCTTCGCGTCATCTGTAAGCTCTATCGAAAGTTCTTTATCTTCCAGCCGTTTATTGACATCTTTCAATAATAAGTCAATGATTGCATAAACGTTCTGTTTCGTCAATGGTTTGAACATAATTGTCTCATCTAGACGATTCAAAAATTCAGGTCTGAAATGTGCACGCAGATCATTCATGACCATCGTTTCACTTTCCTTGCTGATCTCACCATTCTCATCGATGCCATCCAAAAGGTAAGCAGATCCGATATTTGATGTCATGATCAGAATCGTATTTTTAAAATCAACAGTCCGACCTTGTGAGTCAGTGATACGTCCGTCATCCAACACCTGCAGCAACACATTAAACACATCCGGATGTGCCTTTTCAATCTCATCAAACAAAACAACGGAATATGGTTTTCTTCGAACCGCCTCTGTAAGCTGTCCGCCTTCGTCATATCCGACATATCCCGGAGGTGCTCCTATCAGACGAGACACTGAGTATTTCTCCATATATTCGCTCATATCAATACGAACCATATTGCTCTCATCATCAAACAAACTCTCCGCGAGTGCTTTTGCAAGCTCTGTCTTACCTACCCCGGTAGGTCCCAGGAACAGGAATGATCCGATTGGTTTCGTAGGGTCTTTGATACCTGCTTTCGAACGGATAATCGCCTCTGTTACTTTTGTAACCCCTTCATCCTGCCCAATGACACGTTTGTGGAGTTCTTCGTCAAGATGAAGCGTCTTGCTTCTCTCACTTTCATTTAATTTTGCAACCGGAATTCCTGTCCATCTGGAAATGATTCTCGCAATCTCTTCATCTGTCACACTTTCATGCACTAATGAAAGATCCCTCTCTTTCACTTTCTTTTCCTCTTCCTCCAACTGTTTTGTCAGCTGTGGAAGTTTGCCGTACTGCAATTCTGCCGCACGTTCCAAATTGTAGGAATGCTGTGCTTTTTGAATCTCCTGATTCACCTGCTCAATCTCTTCACGAATTTTCTGTAGTCTCTCTACAGAAGTCTTCTCATTGTCCCACTGTGCTTTCTTTCCGGCAAATTCATCACGCAGTTCTCCAAGCTCTTTTTGTAGGTTCACAAGTCTGTCCTGACTTAATCTGTCATTCTCTTTTTTCAGAGCCGCCTCTTCAATCTCAAGCTGCATAATACGTCTTTGCAGTCCATCCAACTCTGTAGGCATGGAGTCTAACTCTGTCTTGATCAATGCACACGCTTCATCTACAAGGTCAATCGCCTTGTCCGGAAGGAATCGGTCGGAAATATATCGATTGGAAAGTGTTGCGGCTGCCACAAGTGCGCTGTCTGTAATCTTCACACCATGAAATACTTCATAACGCTCTTTTAAGCCACGCAGAATCGAAATCGCATCTTCCACCGATGGTTCATCTACCATAACCGGCTGGAAACGTCTCTCCAATGCAGCATCTTTTTCAATATACTGTCTATATTCGTCCAGTGTTGTCGCGCCAATACAGTGAAGTTCTCCACGCGCCAGCATCGGCTTTAACATATTTCCAGCATCCATCGCACCGTCCGTCTTACCTGCTCCGACAATCGTGTGAAGTTCATCGATAAACAGAATGATATTTCCATCACTGTTTTTCACTTCTTCGAGCACTGCTTTCAGACGCTCCTCAAATTCACCACGATATTTTGCACCGGCTACCAGCGCCCCCATATCAAGCGCAAACACTTTTTTATCTTTTAACGCCTCAGGCACATCCCCGCGCACAATACGTTGTGCCAGCCCTTCTACTGCCGCCGTCTTACCGACACCAGGTTCTCCGATCAACACCGGATTGTTCTTTGTCTTTCTAGACAGGATTCGTATGACATTACGAATCTCCGCATCACGACCGATGACTGGATCAAGTTTTTGTTCCCTTGCCCGTTCTACCAGATCGCTGCCGTATTTATTAAGCGTATCATAGGTTGCCTCCGGATTGTCACTGGTGACTCTCTGATTCCCTCTTACGGTAGAAAGTACTTGAAGGAAACGCTCTCTTGTAATATTAAACTCCTTGAAAATCGCCTTTACTTCTCTGTTTGGCTGCTTAATTAATGCTAGAAAAATATGCTCTACAGAAATGTACTCATCTCCCATTTGTGTAGCTTCATCTTCCGCATGAATCAAAGCTTTGTTCAAATCCTGTCCGATATATACCTGACCGCCTTGCACTTTCGTTCTCTTTCTAAGCGCTTCCTCCACACGGTTGATAAACAACTCTTTTTGAATTTCCATCTTTTCTAATAATTTTAAATCAGACTGTCATTCTGTGTAGACCAAAGCATAGAGTAAATGCTCCTGCTCAATCTCCTGATTGCCATATTCATAAGCAATTTTTTCACAGCCCTGCACCGCCTGCATCGAATTTTGTGTAAATTTATTTATATTCATACATCACGCCTCCTTTTGCGAGTTTGTTTTTTCTTGTTCTATTGTAGGTATAACACATATTGTTAGCACTGTCAAGCGTTGAGTGCTAATTTTTTTAATAACAGTATGCTTTGGCTTTTATAGATAAATTGTTTCTTTTTACAAATAAGCAAAAGACAACTGCTATTGGAAAACTCTTCCCAATCAACAGCTGCCCTCTACTATTCTATATTTTATTTTTCTTTCATTTCTTCAAGCAAATGTGCAATTTTGTAATCTGCTCCTGCAAACTTTCATTTGCTTCCTGTAAATTTTCATTTGCTTCCTGCAAACTTTCATTCGTTTCCTTCAATTCCTCAATCTCTCTTTGTTGTTCTTCCACCATATATTTTATATCACTGGCATCTGCTTCTCTTAACGCTTTTCGGTACATATCTATCAGCTCCTTTGGTTGATATCGAAACACAATGAGATCCTGGTATAACTCTCGAAACTCCGGATATTTCCCGACAACTTTCAAAATATCTTCCGGTTTATCAGAACTTAAAAAGTATAGCCAAGCCTCTAATTTACTAATTTCATTATGCGTGGTTTTCCGAAAAATATCAAGTGGAATCAAAAAAGTATTCCTGCAATAAATCCATTTCAAGTCCCGTATCAAAAATGTGCTTTGCATGATACAGATACTCTGTGTGACCTCGAAAAGTCATCCCACTGTTTTCAAAGAAAATAATCGAATACACTTTTTGTACATCTTTATATCGGAATGCTTCTTTTTTCCGTGCTTTTACTCTTGAAAACTGCCGAATCAACATATCTGCCGAATAACAAGCACTTCTTTGTCCTGGAAACAGATTTCCCACTTTCTGCATCTCTACATCCGCTTGCGCACCCGATTCCAATTCTACTAATATATCCAATATTACTAGCGAAGAACCATCAAAAATTTCTCTGGATTCTCCTGGCAGGACTTGTTTTACCCTCACCTTCTCACCGATAATCTCACTCAGCAAATCAGACAAACGCTCCGGTTTTGCCTCTGGATTAAAAATGTATTTAAACACAGAATCATACGTAATTTTTATTCCTTGATTCCCCATACAAAACGCAATGATTTCCTCTTGATACGAAACTGTCAGTTCACAAAAAGTTCTCCATAACTGCTCTTCAGACTGTAGTTGACCAATTACTTCTTCCCTTGTCTTCGGTTCTCCGAAAATAAAACGATAGTCTTTTAACTGCACATTGTCTGCCATTTTTCCCATATAGTTTCCTCCTCGTTAAATTTTTGTTCTCCACGGATTTCTCGGCGATACGCCTGATAAGTGAAGATATGTTGATAGACTGTTTTTTGAAATGGATTTCATTGTAACACGAAAAGAACTGAAATACAATTGCCATCTTCCCACAAAATATATTATAATGGACTTTCTTAATAAACAAAACAGAAAGGGGAACATCATGGCAAAAATTACAGAAGGCTATATGCCATACCTTGGCTATCAGACATATTATAGAATAGTCGGTGAAAGAAAAAACAATGGAAAAGCACCTTTGATCTGCCTCCACGGCGGACCGGGTTCTACTCACAATTATTATGAGGTATTAGATAACGTCGCTGACGACGATGACCGTATGATCGTTATGTATGACCAAATCGGCTGTGGGAACTCATACCTCGACGGACATCCAGAACTTTGGAATCAAAAAGTTTGGTTAGACGAACTTGATGCTTTAAGAAAACATCTTGGATTAGATGAGTGTCATATTATCGGACAATCCTGGGGTGGCATGATGCAGATTGCTTATGCAATTGATTACAAACCACAGGGCATTAAAAGTTTCATCATTTCCAGCGGTCACCCAAGCAGCTCTCTTTGGGAGCGAGAAGGTCTTCGCCGCATCAAGATGATGCCACAGGATATGCAGGACGCGATTAATCCTGCACTCGAAACCGGTGATTTCACAGGAGAAGCTTATGATGCGGCCGTTGCTGAATATATGGACAGATACTGCAACTATTGGCTAGGCGAAGATGCTCCTGAGTGTTGTAAAAGACCTAAAAAATCCGGTTCTGAGTCTTATGTTGAAGGATGGGGACCAAACGAGTTTGCACCTACAGGCACTCTCAAGGACTTCGAGTACATTGACAGACTTGGTGAGATCAAGATCCCTTCGCTGATCTGCAGCGGTATCTCAGATCTTTGCTCTCCTCTTGTTGCCAAAACAATGGCAGACGGAATTCCAAACTCCAAATGGATTCTTTGGGAACGTGCGAGACATACCTGCTTCGTAGACAGACATGATGACTACTGTGTAGAACTCATCAAATGGATGAACAAATACGACTAAGCAGATTTCGAAATCAGGAACTATAAAAACACCTCGCCACCAATACTGGTCAATTCAATACTAGTCCCGCGAGGTGTTTTATACATGCCTTAATCTTATGCTGTCAGATATAATATAAAGTAAAACAGCACAATCGCAGCCGCAACAAGCCCTAACGCATATAATAACTTTTTCTTCATCCTGCCGTTCCTCCTTTTTATTTATCCAGAAAGACAATCTCATATTTATCCAAATCATAGACATTTCCAAAAAATCCTGTCAAAATTGTCTCTGCATTACTTCTCGCATTCTCAAACAATCCATTTGCAATGGCATCGTCCTGCGCTGTCTTTTTCAGATTCTCCAATGCTTCGTTGCTTTCATCTAAGGTAATCGGGCTGAAAATGCTCTCTTCTTCATGGTACACTTTAAAAGAATCCAAATCAATCTCATTGCTCAAGACTTTCACCTCCGGGAGCGTCACTTCAATCTTGTCACCTTTTTCACTCCACTTGATATCTTTAAAATCATACCCTGCCTTGATCACAAAATCGTAGCTATAAATATATTTACTCTGAGTAAATGGTATTTTGATTCCGAACAGCTTTCTCCAGTCATCGGTCACATTTACTTCTGTGCAATATGCGGACTGTGTCGCCAATTCCCCAATATTTTCAAATCCTATTTTTCGTAGTCTTGCTCTCCGATGTGATTACACTGCGCAGTCCAATTGCCCCAAGTGCGATTACCAAAACCACTGCAAGAACGATAACTACATTTTTTGTAAGATGCTTTCCTACAAATTTCAGCATCCTTCTCTTTTTTGTACTTTTCTCTTTTTGATTCTCCATACGCATTTCCTTTCTACTTTCTACAAATTTGCGTACAATCATTATAGCATACCCATTAAAAATAAGCATACAAAAACGGTAATTTCCAGAAAAATAAAAATTACCGTTTCTATGCATTCCCTATGCTGCATGCCCATTACTGCTTTGGCTGGCTAATTTTTCAAATTCTCTTAATTTTTGTTTTGCCTCTGCGCTTAAATTCTTTGGCACCTGAATCAGTACTGTTACATACTGATCACCGTACTGAGATGGATTTTTCATGGATACAACGCCTTTTCCCCGCAGACGGATCTTACTTCCTGACTGCGTTCCTTCTCGAATCTTGCAAATAACCTCTCCATGTATTGTTTTTACACGGGCTTCTCCTCCAAATACTGCTGTCGTGTACGGTATCTGAACCGTCGTGTAGATATCCCTTCCTTTTCTTTCATATCCCGGCTTTTCTCCTACCGTGACACGAAGTAATAAGTCTCCACTCTCTCCACCGTTGATTCCCGGATTGCCTTTTCCTCTCAAGCGGATTGTCTTTCCTGTCTCAATTCCTGCCGGAATGTGAACCTGAAGTGATTGTACATTTCCATCCTGACCTCTTAAATGAATGACTTTATCCCCGCCAAAAACAGCTTCGTCAAAACTTACAGCGACATCTGCTTCCACATCAGACCCTCTGCCGGAAAATTCTCGACCGCCAAATCCACGCTTTCCAAATCCTCCACTATTCTTTCCATGAAACATATCACCAAAAATATCTCCGAAAATATCGTCCATGTCACCACCTTCGAAATGATATTCCCGATAACCTCCATTTCCGGTATTTCCGGCATTTCTGTAATATGCGCCTTCCTGCGGACCACTTCCACCAAACGCCGCATGACCAAACTGATCATATAGTTTTCGTTTTTTGGGATCACTCAAAACCGTATATGCTTCTGTAATCTCTTTAAATTTCTGCTCTGCCTGAGCATTTCCTGCATTCGTATCCGGATGATATTTTTTTGCCAGCTTTCGATATGCCTTCTTAATAGCCCCTTCTTCTGCCTCTCGGTTGACTCCAAGAACCTCATAATAATCACGTTTTGTTTCCACAATCATCACCTCCCATATTAAGAATACCCCGGGAATTACTCCCCAGGGTTTCAATCAGTTACTTTGCTTGCACACCTATTTTATTCGCCTTCAATTGATACAAATTTTCTTTGCTCTACTTCCGGCTTTGCTTCTTTCTTTGGAACAAACAGTTTCAAAATGCCATGTTTGAATTCCGCTTTGATGTCTTCCTGTGTAATCTCGTCTCCCACATAGAAACTTCTCTGGCAAGATCCGCTGTAGCGTTCACGACGAATATATTTTCCGGATTCTTTTTCCTTTTCATCCTGATTCAACTGTTTTGCTGCGCTGATAGTCAAATATCCATCTTTTAACTCAGCCTGAATCTCATCTTTATGAAATCCCGGAAGATCAATCTCAAGCTCATATCCGTCTTTGTGTTCTTTGATGTCTGTCTTCATAATGTTTTTCCGCATTGTGTCCATATAATTTTCTCTCTGCCCGATCATCAAAGAATGGGAATTCAAAGAAATCATCAAATAAATTATCATTAAAAATTACTAGGTCTTAACATAAGTCATGTCTCCTTTCAAAAACATATGTTTATTGGTTTGGAGCATTGGATTTCGGAACTTCTTTTCGTTCCTCTTCCTTTGTTCTATTTATGTTATAATCACTTATAATTAGCACTGTCAAGAGGTGAGTGCTAATTA
>ENA-OQCW01000508-OQCW01000508.1-human-gut-metagenome-genome-assembly--contig:-NODE-508-length-22681-cov-4.229538_pt1 | contig 22681 bp, 21 predicted proteins | sample MGYA00242767_ERZ504593 | MGnify/ENA primary metagenome ERZ504593 (study PRJEB26092, sample SAMD00036307) | human gut metagenome | host: Homo sapiens | study: EMG produced TPA metagenomics assembly of... | reverse complement strand
AATTCCTCTGCTTTTTTGAAATTTTGCCGAAATGGCATTGAAATGTTTTTTATTTGCCCGCAAAACTTAATTTATAAGATTTGCGGGTATATTTGACTTGACTTTTGAATTGGTATTTTTGGATATTACATTTTAGAAATAAACTCATCCAACGACTGTACTTTTAATGCCATATCCATCCATTTTTTAATCACTTCTATATCCTCTTGCTCCTGTAAAGCTTCCAGAAGGCTGTCTGGCAATTCTCCGAATTTAGATAAAACCATCTGCATCGCCGTCTTTAATCCCTCTTTTAAGCCTTCCCTACGTTCATCTTTTAACAACTCTTCTAAAACCATAAACCTCTCCTCCATTTCCCTACTTCCCTTGATATGAATGACAGATTTCTGCACTTGTCTTACATAATCATCCTGAAAGTCCTTCTGACTTTCTTTTAAGTCTGCATGCACGAATTTTCAAAAAAAGAAACCAACTCTTTCGGCACTTCTTCTGCATTTTCTCCACGAGTATTCAAAAACATAATACAACGCCCATCTCTTAGAGAAGCTTTTTCTGTTTCCTTACAGGCTGTCCAAAAAGTATAACGATACTTTCCTTTCCCGAAAGGGTCAAAGTCACATAGGAAAATCACATAACTGTCGGGCAGTTCTGCATATTCACACCCCTTCAACAAAAGCTCCATATCCATTTGACTTTGATAATAGCGGCTTCTCCGTCCCAAAGCAGGTTGCTTTAATACCTGCATTTCTATATTATAGCGGGTATTATTTTCATCTTTCGCATAAACATCTAAGCGAACACCTTTATACTCCGGATGATAGACAATATTTTTCTCTGTACTGATTTCTACATGGTCGATTTTCATGGAAAGAGCACGTTCTAAAAAGCCTTTGCAGTTTTCCTCATCTGACATCACTGCCGCAAACATAAAGTTATTTTTGATTGTAAGATTTTTTAATAATGTATTCATATTTTTTCCTCCATTTTACAGAGGAATTCTATGAAATATAGTATAGCAAATAAAAAATACCTTTGCCAGACTTCTTGAAAGTTTTCCTACATTATTTCTTCACCTGACAGCTTATCCTACACACATAATCTTTTTCTTCCTGAACAGTCAAACTGTCTAACACTCCGTCTTCATAAAAATACTCACTTAATACCAGTTTATGTTCCTTCGCATAATGCAACATTCGGGAATATGTTTCTCCAATACTTTTCCAGCTTCCTTTATGATAAGCACACAAATAATCCCCTGTTTCTCTGACGGTATATGCTATCTTCTTCGGTTTTGTATCCAGCATTTGATAAAAAACATGGTAATTATCAAAAACGCCCTGCTCGATATCTTCTTTTTCCTGACGATAACCTATGGGATAAGCACTTTTTATCCCATGCTCCATGCAATAATCCCATAGCTTACCAATGGCTTTTGCCCATGCTCTGTCGTCATTTTCCTTAACACTTCTCTCTACTAAATAACGCTGTGGTTCTTGACGGATGGTAATTTCATCTAAATCTTCCTGTAAATTTTGGTGTATCAGTTTACTCTTTTCTGTAATCCAGTTTTTTACTGATTTTAAATGTTTGATGCGGTCACTGATTATCTGCTCTTCATGCCGGAAAAGCTGTAAAAACTGTTCCGGTGTGCGGTTCTGCATATACTCCTGAATTTCTTCCAGTGTCATATCCAGCTCACGTAATACATAAATCACGTCCAAAACCTCTAACTGCGCTGCTGAATAATAACGATAACCATTTTCTCTATTCTTAATTTCAGGAGAAAACAATCCAATTTCATCGTAATAAAACAGCGTGTGCTTAGATACTCCTGCCAGCTTGGCAAATTCTCCTGTACTGAAATACATTTTCTTATTCATAACAAAACACCTCTTGACTATCGTGTTACTCTATACTTTATTATATCTTTTAGATAAAATTTTACAAGGAGTTATTTGTATGTCAAATTCAATTGCAAAAGATTTTAAATTCTTTTCTCTGCTGCGCTTTGCCTTACCTACTATGGTGATGATGATTTTTATGTCTTTATATTCCATTGTAGACGGCATTTTTATTTCAAGATTGTTAGGAACTAATGCCCTGTCTGCTGCCAATATTGTATATCCCGTTATCAGTATTGTCTTCGCCGTAGGCATCATGCTCTCTACGGGAGGCAGCGCCTTAATTGCAAAAAAGTTAGGAGAAGGAAAAGACCGGGAAGCACGGGAAGACTTTTCTTTCTTAACTCTTATAAGCTTTCTTTTTGGTATTGCCATCCTGCTTATTGGTAACATTTTTATCGAGCCCATTGTTCGAGCTTTAGGTTCAACAGATGCTCTACTTTCTTATTGTGTAGATTATTTAAGCGTTTCCCTGCTTCTTGCACCTGCTGCCATGCTCCAGATGATGTTTCAGACCTTTTTTGTCACTGCCGGAAAGCCACTTATCGGGCTGATGCTTACCATAAGCGGTGGTGTGGCAAATATGATTTTGGATTATCTCTTTATGGGACCTTTCAATATGGGAATTTCCGGAGCTGCTCTTGCTACGGGAATTGGAGAACTGATACCTGCTGTAATTGGACTTTTTTATTTCCTTTTTACCCGTCACTCACTGTATCTTACCAAACCGATGTTTCGTTTTCAGGTGTTAAAAGAAAGCTGCTTTAATGGTTCCTCTGAGATGGTTTACAAACCTGTCTACAGCTGTAGTCACTTATCCTTTTCAATATCACTATGCTGAAATTTCTGGGCGAAACCGGGTGTTGCAGCAATCACCATTGTGCTGTATGGACAGTTCTTGTTTAACGCTCTCTACATGGGATTTTCCATGGGAGTTGCACCTGTAATCAGCTATAATCATGGAAGCCAAAATCTGCCTCTTTTAAAACGGATATTTAAAATCTGTATTGGCTTTATCAGTATCTCTTCTATTCTTATTACAATTATGGCGCTTGTGTCCTCACCTGTAATTGTAGAAATTTTTACACCGATTGGTAGTGCCACTTATGATATTGCCAAAACAGGATTTTTCCTTTTCTCTATCAACTACATATTTGCAGGAATAAATATTTACTCATCCTCTATGTTTACTGCATTTTCAGACGGAAAGGTATCTGCGCTGATTTCTTTTGTTCGTACTTTTGTTTTAATTGTACTCAATATTCTGCTTCTCCCATATCTTATTGGAGTAAACGGAGTATGGCTTGCAGTACCGGCAGCAGAATTTATGACTCTGTTTCTTTCTGTTTATTTGTTTTACAAGAAAAGAGATGTTTACCATTATCTCTAAAAAACACCCGCAGGTTTCATTAGATAAAACTTGCGGGTAATCAAAAAATTTCTATTTATTCATCAAATATATATACGCATCTTCCAATGTAACTTCCCCCTGTGTACATTGCACCTCCGGTTTTTCCTCACTGATAACCCTTATCATATATCCGCCGTTTACATACTGTTTGGTTGAAACACGATAATTTTTTTCGATTTCCCGTGCCTGTATATCGTTTTTTGCAAAACAATTCCACACGCATCCATCTGCCATAGAAAGCATCTCTTTCATGTCTCCACTGTAAAGAATATTTCCCTTTTTCATAACTGCAAGCTTACTGCAAGTTGCTGCCAAATCTTCTACTACATGCGTGGAAAATAAAATTGTGCGGTTCTCTGAAAAATCCACCAACAGATTTCGAATACGGATACGTTCTTCCGGATCAAGCCCTGTGGTAGGCTCATCTACAATCAAAAAATCAGGTTCATTTAAAAGTGCCTGTACCAGTCCTACTCTCCTTTTCATCCCTCCGGATAACTGTCTCATTTTCTTTTTTCTGTGTTCTGTAAGGCTTGTTTTCTCCAGATAATATTTTATTCTTTTCCTACATTCCTGCTGTGGTATACCGGATAATTCCCCCATATATTCCAGACATTCCTGTACGCTTAAATTAGGATACAAATCAATTTCCTGCGGCAGGTAACCAATTTTCTGCTGTACTTTTTCATAATTCCCTTCACTGTATAAAATACCATCTAAGGATACCGTTCCGCCGGTGGGTTTTAATACTGTGGTAAGCACACGCATCAACGTAGTTTTTCCTGCTCCGTTTTCACCTAAAAGTCCGTAAATCCCATTGGATATTTCCAAATTTATATGGTTTACTGCCGTTACTTGATTTTTAAAAGTAACGGTCAAATCAGCAATTTTAATACTCATATTCCTATCCCCTTTTCTCTAAAATTTTCTTTTGCAAAAGTAATAAAAGTATTGCACATACAGCTGTTATTATTTTTCCTGCTGCCCATTTCCACTCTGTCAGCTCTGAAAATTTGCAAAATTCATAAGAAAACGGATTCCATACTCCCAGCAATTTTTCTCCTGCTTTTGACACCAAAAACAGCCATACAAGAAACAACATTCCCATTCCGCCCCATACACTTTGCAAAAGATTACACACGGTTACAGATAACACACTCCAGAAAAATACGGTAATAAAAACAACTCCGCAGTATAGCAAAAACAGAAAAATTCCTGACCTTTTTTCATCCAAAACCGCCGGATTTTTGCCAATAAAACATGCCATAAGCAAAAATTGAACTCACTGTCAGATACCCTATCTGAGCCATAATTCTTCTAAGAATTGCGTGATATTGGTTCTTTATGGAATAAAGGCGAAACACCTCTCTGCGCCTGCATTGCTTCTCTATAAGATAGGTATCTGCACAAAATACTATTGCCAAAACTGCCATTTTCTCATCAATTGCCGGCCCGATTTCATTGATATAAACAACAGAATGAACACAGCTTAAAATCACAATAAATGCCAAAGAATATCCTATTTTATACACGGGAAGACTGATTTTTAAATCTTGTTTCATCATATTCGCCTCCTCTTCCATAAATATACCGTAATACAAAATAAGAATACTGACGCTATCAGCAAAAATGTCTGATTTAGCAATGCCAGCGGAGGCAGTGTAGTATCAAAAAAGTTTCCCGGAAAACGTACCATAATTGCCAGTGGTCTACCTATATAACTGCCGTTTTCTCCTATTCTTAACATATTAGAATAAAGCATATAGAGTATCAACATAGGAACCGCCGGTATTGGATTTCGAAACAACAAGGACACAAATCCATAGACACTGCAAATCATAACCATGTTAGGCAAGATATAGAATGCTGAGGACTTTAAAAAGTCTAGCAAATTAGCAGAAAATCCTGCTTGATAGGAAACAATTTTACATAAAACAAAAAATCCTACATTCAGCAAAATCAGTACAAAAAGCATCAACAAAAACCCACTGACTGTCTTTCCTAAAATATATTTCCAACCTTTTATTGGCTTTGTATGCAGAAGCTCATAGGTGTTCTTTCTCATATCCTGCATGAATAAAAATGCCAGAAAAACCGTTGCAAAAAATCCCATATAAAGTCCTACATAATCTGCAAATTTTCTGGAAAAATAATAAGAAAAATCATGTTCATCCAGTCTTTCCCGGATATATTGATTAATTTCCTCCCTGCTGCCTGCATGGTATTGAAAATCCTCATAAGTATAATCCGCTCCGTAATACTTGTAATTATCCTCCAAGTATTGGCATGCCTCATCAATCTCCATGCCTTGTATTTCCTGTATAGCCAAAGCTGCCTCATCTTCTGACATTTCAAAATCTGTCATAAGAGAATTACAAATAGAATTTTCCCAGAGTTCCCGCTGTTTTTCAGATGTTGACGGAACGTATCCATCCATAATATCTCCATCCCAATCCCACGGTTTTCCCTCTTCTGTGGGAAGTTTCTCATTTTCTTCCACATAATGAATAGTTAAATAAGGAGACACCAACTGATAAACTCCTACAAAAACTACAAAAATCCCCATCCAAAACACCGGATTTTTTAAATAACTTTTTATTTGTCTTTTGATAATTGCTTTCATGGTTTTCACCTCATTTCTTTTTCTTTAAAGAAATCATAAACCAGAAAACACAACAAAATAACAATGGTTATCTTTCTTTAAAAACTGCCTTTACCTTTGCCCCTTCTCCTCTATTCTGCTCTATATACAATCCCCCTCCATGGCGCTCACAAAAAACTCTGCTGATATACATTCCCATGCCAAAATGTTTCAAATCATCCTTAGGATTAGAGTGATAAAATGCCTGTGTCACTTTATCGGTATCTTCCTGAAATCCGGTTCCGTCATCTTCCACCGTAATCACAAGCCTTGAAAGCTCTGCTGAAATAATTACTTCCACGCTTGTTTTTGCATACCGAAAAGCATTGGATAATAAGTTTTGAACAACTTCTCTTACCATTTCCTCATCTACAAAAGCTGTTTTTATTTCTCCTTTTATCATAATTTTGCACTGCTTTTCTGTTTCTTTTTCGAGAATTTTTATTTCCTTTTCCAGATTTTTTCCTAAGCTTTCAAGCTCTACTTTCTGATATATCGGCTCTCGTTCCTCCAATCTTGTCATTTTTCGCATGGTCTCAATAAATCGGTTCAACCGCTCTATCTGCTTCATTCCTTCGAGAAGGATTTCCTCTGTTTCTTCTTTTTCCATTTCTCCTGTTAGTAAAAATTCCAGCAGCATTTCCTGATACCCCTTTAAGACAGCCAAAGGAGAACGTATATCATGAGCAATGGCAGCTCTTAACGCCTTTTCGTCTTCAATCATTCGCCAAAGAACTTTATTATTCTCCTCCAACTGACTTCGCATTTTCTCGAACTCCTGACACAGCATTCCCATTTCGTCCTGATTTTCGTATGTAATATGAAATTCCAATTCATCTTTTGCAATCAGCTTGGATGCTTCCTTTAATTCTTCGATAGGCTTTTTCAGTTTGTTTTTATAAAATATTCCTACTGCCACAATGCTTCCCGCAATACTCCAAAGCAAAATACCGTATGTTTGTAAAAAATCGCAAGTTTCTGATATGTGCCAGTCCATTTTACTCATTTCTTCTCTGCTTGGTCTTGCTATCAAGGTTTCATAGCTTTCATTTCGCAAACCTTTAAAATATTCTTCTTGGTCTGTATATTTCCACCAGATATTATTTTGTATCTCTGCCGCTATATTCACTGTAAATACAGATAAAAAAAATGTCACGATAAAGCTCACTGTCACATAAAAAACAATCGATTTTTTCAGAGAAAAATTTCTTATTTTTTCCATTTATATCCCATTCCCCACACTGTTTCTATATACTCTATATCACTGTAATTTCCCAGCTTCTTTCGTATTCTTCGTATCAGCTCTGTAATCACTCTGCTGTCCCCTTCCGCATCATATCCACAAGCTATTTCATAAATACGCTCTTTGTCAAAGACCTGTCCCGGATGTGTAGACAACAGCTCTATAATCTCATATTCCAACTTCGTAAATTCTATTATTTCTTCATTTATCTGTACGTTTTTCTGACCATAATCAATACATAGTTCCCCATGAAAACGGAACTCTGTGTTTTGTGAATGCCGTTGTTCTCTTTTTAAATGTGCTGTAATTCTGGCATCCAATTCTTTCAGGCTAAAAGGCTTTAAAATATAATCGTCTCCTCCTGAGAGCAATCCGTTTACCCTGTCTTCTTCCTCTACTCTGGCAGTCAAAAATAAAATCGGACAGGAAATTTTATCTCGAATTTTTCTGCAAACCTCCAGACCATCCATCCGGGGCATATTAATATCCAGCAAAATAATGTCAGGGGCTGTCTGTAATTTTTCTATGGCTTCCTTCCCGTTTTGTGCTGTAATTACTCTATATTTTTTTCTTTCAAAATATTTTGAAAGCATCTTTACAAGCTCTGTATCGTCATCTACAAGAAGTATTTTATATCCCATTTTTCATCACCTCATAACTATAATATATCGTAAATAACAACAAAAGGACAATAAAAAATCCGGACACTTTCCAATAACGTACTCATGTCCGGAGTATCTTTTAATATATTGCCCATTCATCTCCGTATTGGCATCTTCTTCCTACTGTCCGAAGCTGTCCATACTGTTCCAGATTATAATTGGCAGGCTGATAGGAAGGATTTAAAGCCAATGCTGCCCGAAAGTGCCGCATCGCTGCTGTGTGCTGTCCTGTTTTTTCCAACAAAACACCATATAAATTGTGTGGCTGGGCTGCATCGGGATATTCTCCCATAGCGTTCATAACTATTTTTTCACCTGTTATATAGTCATGTTTTTTGCAGCACCTTTTCACTTTTATACACAGTTCCCTTAAATTTTTTTCTGTCTCGTCTTCCTCTATTCTATTAATTTCTTCTCTCATTTTCTATCCCTTCTTTAATAAAACATCCTTTTTTGTAACTATATTCTTCTTATTTACAGGTCTTATTCTAGCAATAATTTTATTAAATAGGGTTTAAACTACTGCTTATAGAAATTAACATCACATTAAAATTAAGAAATATCTTCTGCACTGACCATACGATAGCCCACTCCGATATGCGTCTGAATATATGCGGAATGTTCTTTGTCTTTTTCCAGTTTTTTACGCAAAGAAGCCATATATACACGCAGAGAAGAAATATCGCTGGTAATGCCGTTTTGCCATACTTTTTCCAGAATAAAACGATAAGTCAGCACCTTTCCGATATTCTGTGCCAGCAGACAAAGAAGACTGTATTCCAAAGGCATTAAATGTACTTCCTCTCCTGAAACCTTTACAACTCCTGCGCTGTAATCAATTTCCAAATTACCGTTTTTAAATACGCTTTCATTTGTATTATCTGCGTGCATAATGTACTGTATACGGCGAGTAGTAGCTCTTAATCTGGCAGAAAGCTCTGTAACGCTAAAAGGTTTGGTAAGATAATCATCTGCCCCTACATCTAAAGCAGCTACCTTGTCTTTTTCGTCACTTCTGGCGCTGATTACAATAATGGGCGCTACCGACCATGTTCTGATTTTCCTGATTACTTCTATTCCATCAATATCCGGCAGCCCCAAATCCATAAGAATAATATCAGGATTGTTCGCTGCTGCCAGCATAATCGCCTGATTTCCATTTTCTGCAGTATCAAATTTATACTTTTCCATCTCCAAAGTCGTAGTAATCAGATTTCGAATTGGCACATCGTCCTCCACCACTAAAACAGATGGTTTATTTCCTTTCATCATAGCAAAATCTCCTCCTTCGAAAGGGCAAATTGAAAAACAGTTCCCTTTGGTGTATTATCACAGACTTCTAATCTGCTTCCATGTGCCTTTACAATCGCCTGACACAGAGGAAGTCCAAGTCCCATTCCCCTCCTTGCATCCCCAATTCCTCTGTTTACCGTATAGTACATATCAAATACTTTTTCTTTTTGTTCCGGGGTAAGCCCTGTTCCGTTATCACGGACTGACAGGATAACTTTCTCCCCCTCTGCCTCTGCTTTTATCAGAATTTCTGCATTCTTTGGTGTATATTTTACTGCATTATCCACCAGATTGATAATTACCTGAAGCATCAGCTTCAAATCCATTTTTGCCATAAGAATTTCATCACATTCTATTCGCACGCTCTGGTCTTTCCCCCTAAAATTCACATGCTTTAACGCTTCTTCAATGACCTCCTCCACTATTTCACCCTGCATATCCAGCTTCATATTTCCGTTTTCAATTCTGGTTATGGAAAGAAGATTTTCCACCAGATTAATCAACCATTTCGAATCATCATAAATATCCCGATAGATTTCTCTGCGCCTTCCTGCCGGAAACTTTTCCTCATTCGCCAAAAGGTTTTCTGCATTGCCGGAAATACTGGTAAGAGGACTTCTTAAATCATGGGAAATGGACCTTAAAAGATTGGCTCGAAGCTGTTCCTTTTCCAGACGCATTTCCGCTTCTCTCTGCTTATTCAGCAATTCTTCTTTTTCTAAGGCAAAGACACATTCATGAATAATCGTTCCTACAATTCCTCTTTCAAACGTTCCGATAGCTTCTTTTTTCGTATCTACTACAATCACGGCAAAGGTCTTCTGTTTTCCCTTCACTGCCAGAAACATATACGGAGACTCTCTTAAAACATCCGTAGAAAATCCGGCATCTTCTCCATGCTGATAACACCAAAGAGCCGTTGCCCTATCCTCTTTTAACAGTTCTTTCGGCATTTTCCAGTTTTCCGGTTTTCCCATAAAACAGTATATCTTTTTTTCCAGAAGCTTTCCCAGCTGTTTTACTGTTTTTTGTAAGATTTCCTGCGAAGTGGACGCCTCCTGTAAGCTGCGGCTCGCCTGAAGCAGAAGCTCTGAACGATAGGATTTTCTCGCATTTTCCGCCGCATAATTCTTCACTCGTTTCGTTAAGACAGAGCAGGTAATCGAGGTTGCAAACATAACCACAAAGGTAATTAAATAGTCCGGATTATACACAGAAAAAGTAAAAATAGGCTCTGCAAAAAAGAAATTGAAGGTCAATACACCTAAAATACTGGAGATTATTCCCCACACATATCCCCCTGTTAAAAGGGCTACCATCAGCACACCCAGTATATAAATCATAATCAGATTGGCATCGCTAAAGCCAAGCGCCGAAAACACAAATGCCACTGCCGTAGACAGAGCAAGACTGACGATGCACCATAATATATCCCTCTTTTTCATGGTTTTTCCTTCCTTCCGTAAATCAATCTTGCGAAAACCAAAGCTGCTTCATTTAACATTGCCGTTAAAAGTCCGTACTCAAACGGCGGAATTTCTCTTTTTTCTTCCAGTACAATTCCCATAATGCCATAGATTTCATCACTGGTTTGAATGGGAAGATACATGGCATTCGCCTCAGGAAGCGTATGGGTACAGCAGCCGGCACGTTTTCTATTTGTCATTACCCAGTCTACAACTGCTTTTTCTTTGGTGTCAACTGTTTTTCCCAATTCTGCCTTAGAAATTCCCGGTTTTGGAAACAGCCATGGTCCTGTAAGCTTCCCTTCCTTTTGCACGTAAAAAACAACAGATAAATTCATCAGCTTTAATACTTTATCGCTTAATTCTGTCAAAAGCTCTTTTACCGACTCCACACGTCTCATTCTTCGGCTGTTATCTAATAAAAGCTCTGTGCGGTACATCATTTTTGCGCTTTCCTTTGCCTGATGCTTTTCTGTGGAAATAATCGCAGAAATAATAATAGAAAATAAAAGCATAATGCCAAAGGTTGCGCTGTATTTTCCACTGTAAAAATTAAAACTATAAAAAGGCTCTACAAAAAACCAGTCAAACAAAAGAACACTGAAAACTGCCGAAGATACTTCGATATAACGCCTTGCCGTATACAGCGACAACAATAAAATTCCCAATAAGTACACCATAATAATATCTGCATTTAAAAATCCCAGTTTTTGAAATAAAAGCCCAACAGCAGTGGCAAGCCCAAGCATAAAAGCTTCTTTTAGAATATCTGCTCCCAATTTTTCTGTCTTTTTCCTTTTTTCGGAATTTGTTGGAGAAAATAAAAAATACTTTTTCTTACCTGTATGTCCCATATCGGGAATAATAAAAATATCCAGATTGGGGCTGTACTCACTGATTTCATCTGTAATATTTCCCTTCTTCTGTCCAAATAAAATTTTGTGATTGGTTCTTCCCAGTACCAGCTTTGTCACACCGCTGACTCTGGCATATTCCGCAATCTGAAAAGCCACATCATCCCCAAATACGGTTACAATCTTCGCACCCAGCATTTCTGCCAGATGCAGGTTGTCATCTCTGATTTTCTTCACAGACGCATCTGCATTTTGAAGCCTTGTAGTCTCCACATACAAAGCCGTAAACTTTGCGTGAAAGGCATAAGCCATTCTGGAAGCGCTTCGTATGACTCTTTCACAGGATGGAGCTGTGGAAATACAGGTAAGTATATGTTCTCCCTGATACCCTTCTTCCTGCTTCTCGCTCAAAAGCCGCTCCTGCTGTGCTACCTGATTGACCTTATCTGCCATTCTGCGAAGGGCAATTTCTCTTAACGCAATCAGCTTTTCTTTTGCAAAAAAGTTTTGCAGCGCCCGTTCTGCCTGAACTGTTTTATAAATTTTTCCTTCTTTTAAACGTGTAGTTAACAAATCCGGTTCAATATCAATAAGTTTTACCTGCTCTGCCTCATCAAAAACCCTATCCGGTATTCTTTCTTTTACATGAATTTTTGTAATATTTTCCACAATGTCATTTAGGCTTTCCAAGTGCTGAATATTCACTGTTGTATAAACATCAATTCCTGCATCTAACAACTCCTCAATGTCCTCATAACGTTTTTTATGACGCAGACCATTGGCATTGGTATGCGCCAGTTCATCTACAAGGAGTACCTGTGGTTTTCTTTTTAATGCTGCGTCCAGATTAAATTCTCTAAGCTCAATTCCCTTATAAGGCACCATAAGCGGCGGAATTTTTTCGAGCCCTTTTTCACGCATACTGGTTTCCCAGCGTGCGTGAGGCTCTATATATCCCGCCACTACATCAATTCCTTTTTTCTTCAGTTCATGGGCGGTATCCAACATGGCGCAGGTCTTTCCCACGCCTGCCGCATACCCAAGAAAAATGTATAATTTTCCTCTGTTCTCATTTTCTTTTTGTTTTTCTTCTGCCTGAATACGTTTTAAAATTTCCTCCGGAGTGCTTCTGTCACTGCTCATTCTTTATTCACCCATTGCTTCTGCAATATCAATATTACATTCTAATACATTTACTTTTTCTTCACCGAAGATGCCGAATACTTTTTTTTCTGTATTATTATCTACGATATTCTGAACTTCTTCTTCAGAGAGTCCACTTGCTGCCGCTACAATGGGAAGCTGTACTTTAGCAGCCTCCGGACTAATATGTGGATCCAAGCCAGAGCCTGAAGCCGTCAGCATATCTGCCGGTATCTCTCCTTTAAATTCTTCGCCTGTTACTTCTTTATAACGTTCCTTGAAAGCTTTTACATCTTCCTCTACACGTTTCTCAAGGTCTTTGCTGCTTGGGGCATAGTTAAAGCTTCCTGATGAAACTCCTGCATATTCTCCACTTTCTTTTTCTTCTTTTGTATAGGTATTATAATTTACAGAGGAATTTCTTCCATGAAAATATTGATCCCCTTCAAATTCCTGACCTACAACCTCTGAACCTGCTGCTTTATCATTTACTTTTGCAATACTTCCATTCGCCTGTTTAGGGAAAATCACCTGTCCCGCAGCAGTTAAAAGAAGGGGATAGACAACTCCACACAAAACCAGCAGCACAAGAGTAACTGCTAATGCTTTTTTTAAATATTTTCCGAAATTCTTCATATCTTCACCTCAAAATTATAATCCAAGCAAAGCCAGTAAAGGCGTTACCAAAATATCAATTAATTTAATTCCGATAAACGGAACAATGACACCGCCCAGCCCGTAAATACTCATATTCTTTAACAGCATTCTTTCAGAACGCATTGGCTTATATTTTACACCACGCATAGCAATGGGGATTAAGCATGGAATAATAATTGCATTAAAAATCAATGCTGATAAAATAGCGCTAAACGGTGTAGACAAGCTCATAATATTTAAAATGTTCATCTGCGGAATAACCAGAGTAAACATAGCAGGAATAATTGCAAAATATTTGGCTACATCGTTTGCAATACTGAAGGTTGTTAAAGAGCCTCGTGTAATCAAAAGCTGTTTTCCGATTTCTACAACCTCCAGAACCTTTGTAGGGTCAGAGTCTAAATCTACCATATTTGCAGCTTCTTTGGCTGCTGTTGTACCACTGTTCATTGCCAGTCCAACATCTGCCTGAGCAAGTGCCGGTGCGTCATTTGTACCATCACCTGTCATTGCTACGATTTTTCCCTCTGCCTGCTCTTTTTTAATGGCTTCGATTTTATCTTCCGGTTTACATTCTGCAATAAATCCGTCTACACCTGCTTCCTTAGCAATCGTTGCTGCTGTAAGCGGGTTATCACCGGTACACATAATTGTTTTAATCCCGATTTCACGCAGACGTTCAAATCGTTCTACCAATCCCGGTTTTACCGTATCCTTCAGATAAATAACACCATAAATCACATATCCGGCGCATACAACCAAGGGTGTTCCTCCTAAGCTTGATATTTCTGTTACAATACTGTCTAAATCTTCCGGAATAACACCGTTGTTTTCCTGCACATAAGCTTTAATGGCCTCACTGGCGCCTTTTCTTATCTGTGTACCGTCTTTTAGATTTACTCCGCTCATTTTTGTCTGTGCAGTAAATTCTACAAATTCCATCTGGTCTTTGGCATCTTCTTTAATATTTGTACCCAAAGTTCTTGCCAGCTCCACAACAGATTTTCCTTCCGGTGTGGCATCACACAGAGAAGTCATAACACTGTAATCAATTAAATCCTCTTTCTTTTTACCTTTTACAGGACGAAAATCTGCTGCCAGACGATTACCGAAAGTGATTGTACCTGTTTTGTCTAAAATCATAGTATCTACATCGCCGCATGCTTCTACTGCTTTTCCTGACATTGCAATTACGTTAAATCTTGTTACTCTGTCCATACCGGCAATACCGATTGCAGATAACAAACCACCGATTGTCGTTGGAATGAGACACACCAGCAAAGCAATCATGGTTGCCATTGGAATTTTTGCCCCTGCATAATCAGAAAAGCAATATAATGTAACAACTACAATAAGGAAAATGATTGTCAAACTTACCAACAAAGTATTCAGCGCTATTTCATTTGGTGTTTTCTGTCTGGAAGCACCCTCTACCAAAGAAATCATTTTATCCAGAAATGATTTTCCCGGTTCTGAAGTAATTCTGATTTTCAACCAGTCGCTCACTACTGTTGTACCACCTGTAACAGAGGAGAAGTCGCCGCCTGCCTCTCTTGTAACAGGAGCACTTTCTCCTGTAATGGCAGACTCATCTACGGATGCAACACCTTCGATTACTTCACCGTCATTAGGAATAACTTCGTTCATTCTTACCATAACGATGTCTCCCTTTTTCAGCTCAGAAGCATTTACAACTTTTTCTGTCCCATTCTTTAGTACCAAATTTGCAACGGTATCTTTTTTTGTTTTCTTTAAGGAGTCTGCCTGTGCTTTTCCCCTGCCTTCTGCCACAGACTCTGCAAAGTTTGCAAATAAAATTGTCACAAAAAGAATTGCTGATACAATACCATTGTAAACTCTCAGACCACTGTCATCTCCGAAAATGGTTGGGAAGAAGGTCTTTACAAGCGTAATGAAAAATCCAACTTCTACTACAAACATAACGGGATTTTTTATCATATATCTGGGACTCAGTTTCTTGAAAGCTCCTATAACAGAGCTTTTCAATATATCCTTTGTAATAAATTTTGTCTTTTTATCTTGTTTTCCCATTTTAATTACAATCCTTTCTGTTTTATGGCATCCATAAGGACAAATGTTCTGCAATCGGTCCAAGCGCCAATGCAGGGAAGAATGTCAATGCGGCAAAGATATACACTACTACTACTAAAATCGCTATAAAAATCACATTGTCTGTTCTTAATGTACCGACTGTTTCATTGACTCTGCGTTTTGCAAGCATACTTCCTGCAATCGCCAGCTGTGCTACAATCGCTATATAACGTCCAAAGAACATTGCAAGTCCTGTTGTAATATTCCAGAAATAGCTGTTATCTGCAAGTCCTTCAAATCCGGAGCCATTATTCGCAGCAGAAGAAGCATATTCATAAAGAACCTGTGATAATCCATGAAATCCTTCATTGGTAATACCTGCCTGTCCTGCCCCTGTCATAACTGCCAGTGCAGAAAATCCTAAGATTAAAAGAGGGTGAACAATCAATACCAGTGCTACCAGCTTCATTTCTTTTCCTTCAATCTTTTTGCCAAGATATTCAGGAGTACGTCCTATCATTAAGCCACACAGGAATACGGCAAGTATGACGTACATAATCATATTCATCAAGCCAACGCCTTTACCGCCAAACACACAGTTTAACATCATGTGTAGCATAGGCACCATACCACCAAGAGGTGTTAATGTATCGTGCATATTATTAACAGTACCTGTGGTAAAGGAAGTTGTTGTCGTAGTGAAAAGCGCTGATTGTGCAATTCCAAAGCGGACTTCTTTTCCTTCCATACTTCCCATGTCCTGATTTAATCCTGCCTGTTCCAGTGCAGGATTTCCTGCCATTTCAGATGTAAAACAAATGGCAAGACCTACGATAAACAGAATAGACATTGCAGCAAAAATAGTTCTTCCCTGATTTCCAAAGAGAACTTTTTTATTTTCCTGTTTTTTCCGTTTCATTGTCATTTTTCCAAAAGTAATTACGCATGCTCCCGGCAGAACCATCATGGAGAACAACTCAATCAGGTTGGAAATAATTGTTGGGTTTTCAAATGGTGTTGTAGAGTTTGCACCGAAAAATCCACCGCCGTTTGTTCCCAGATGCTTAATACTTTCCAAGGAAGCTACCGGTCCCATTGCCAAATCCTGAAACTGTCCTTCAATGGTCTGTACTGTCTGATTTGCTTCCAGTGTCTGCGGAACGCCCTGCCATATAAGTAACAAGCCTGCGATAAAAGATACGGGAATTAAAATACGTGTGGTAATTCTTACCATATCTTCATAGAAGTTACCCACATCCTTCTGTTTTCCTGCCAATCCTCTGCAAAATGCCATACATGCCGCATATCCGCTTGCCGCTGATACAAACATCATAAAAATAATAACCAGCATCTGACTCAAATAAGAAAGTCCCGACTCACCGGAATAATGCTGCAAGTTTGTATTTGTCATAAAGCTGATAATGGTATTAAAGGAAAGCGTTGGCTCCATTGCCTCAATTCCATTAGGATTTGCAAATAAAATCCCTTGCAGTCTTAATACCAGATATCCAATAAAGACCATAACCGCATTTGTTGTTAATAAATGCAGCGCATACTGTTTCCAGTTCATTCCTTCTCTGCCGATATGACAAATTTTGTAAATGATATTGTCTAAGGGATTAAAAATCTTATCGGCAAAGGTTTTTTGTTTTGTAGCAATATGATACATATAAGTTCCCATTGGAATTACCAGTATCATGAATATTGCAAGTGTAAGTACAATCTGTAACATTCCTTTTCTCCTCCAAGCTTCCTCTATGTCTTACAGTTTCTCCGGATAAATTAACGCATAAAACAAATATCCGGTAAGCAATAAAATGATAATACCTAATAAAATCATTTGCTCTCCTCCTTAGAAACGGTAGTTCCTACCTGTTTTTCACACCAGTCAGCCAAAAGCTTCATGCTGCCAAAGCATATTGCCAAAATTAAAATCATCAATAAATCCATATTCTTCATCTCTCTTTCTTCCTTTATGGCAGAACCTAGTGTAGCATAGGTAATTTTAAATTCGTGTTATAATACAGAAGCGAGGTATTAAAATGGTATTAAAACAGCATAAAAAGGAGGCTGTATAAAACAGCCTCCCCTTTCAAAAGTTCTTCTCTATTCTAAAAATTTTTCTTTATTTTTCTAAACGATATCCCATACAATCTAAGAATAATTCTGCATACATGGCATTTGCCCATGAAAACCATTCTCTTGTAAAGCGAGTATCGTCTTCACAACAAAATCCTTCGTGCATAACACCTTTGCCGCCGGTTGTAGCAGCCATTGTTTTTAAAATTTCCATTTTCTTTTCCTGTTCAGTTTCTGTAAGTCCCTGAATTGCCATAGCAATATGCCAAACATAGTTGGAAGGTGTATGAGGGCTTCCAATTCCTGCTGCCTTTTCTCCCTTGAAATAGAATGGATTAGCTTCGCTAAGGAGCAGCCTTCTTGTATTTCCTGCAATTTCCCTATCAGAAGGATATCCCAAATAATCCATGGAAAGAAGACTTGGTACATTGGCATCGTCCATTAAGTTGTACATACCAAAACCATCTGTTTCATAGGCATATACCATACCGAATTCTTCTGTGAAAGTCTTACCGATTGTTTCAATCGCCTGATAAACCTCATCTTTTAATTCTTTTGCTGCCTTAGCAAGCTCCTGATTATGATAAATCTCTGTTTCAATTTCTTCCAGATATCCTAAAACAACTACTGCAAACATATTGGAAGGAATTAAATATCCATAAGTACAAGCATCATCACTTGGACGGAAACCGGACCAGATTAAACCTGTTCCTGATTTTACTAATGCTCCCTTACCATCTCTGGAAAGTGTATCACGATAATATCCATTGTTTCTGTTAAAACGATAAGAAGATTTTTCTTCATGATACTGCTCTGTGTGGAATACTTCCAGAATTTTTTCTACACCTTTCTGGAAATCTTCATTAAACTGTGTTACACAATCTGCATTTTTCCATAATAAATATGCCAACTGAATTGGATAGCATAAAGAGTCAATCTCAAACTTTCTTTCCCATACCCATGGGCTCTGATTTGGATCATCCTTTTCCCAGCAGTCACCACTTGCAGAATGGTTGAAAGCATTTGCATACTCATCAATATTGATATACATAAACTGTCTTCTCACAAGTCCTGCAATTAACTCACGAATTTCCTCATCTTCCTTTGCAAGGAAGATATATGGACGAAGCTGTGCAGCGGAGTCTCTCAGCCACATAGCCGGAATATCACCTGTAATTACATGTGTGGTGTTGTTTTCCATTCTCTTTACTGTGGTATCCAATGTATTTGTATAACAAGTTACAAATAAGTCCATTAATTCCGGATAATCTTTTGATTTTTCTTTTAATTCCTCTAAAAATTTGTCCATTGTTTTCTGCATTTGTTCACTCATTTCTCATAGTCCTTTCTTTTCTTATACAATTTCTGCTCCAAAGGGCATAAGCGCCAGCTTTGCAAGCTTAAACTGCTGCAAACCAAAAGGAATGCCTATCACAGTAATACATAAAGCCACCCCAAAAACCAAATGTTCCAGCGCAAGTGGCAGTCCTGATACCACCAGCCAGATAATATTTAAAATCAAAGAGCCTGCCCCTCCGCCATAAGAAACTTCTTTTCCAAAAGGAAAAAATGCTTAAAGATGCAAACTTAAAGCACTGCAGTCCCACAGGAATTCCAATAATCGTAATACACCACAGACATCCTGCCAGACACCAGCTAAGCCCGGAAATGCAGCCTCCAAAAATAAACCATAACAAGTTCCCTAAACAGCCCATCTTCTACCTCCTGTTTATTTCTTCCTATCATACCATTCTCAAATATCCTGTGCAAGTATTTGTTTTTTCCTTTTGTGATTTGGTCACAGATATTCTTCTGTTAAATGCGTATACTAAACATATCAATTTTACGAGGTGAATATTTATGAGATTAAAAGATAAAGTAGCAATTATAACCGGAGGAAGCAGAGGTATTGGATATGCCACTGCCGATGCATTTTTAAGAGAAGGCGCAACTGTAATCTTAACTGCCAGTTCTATGCAGTCTGCCCAAAAAGCAGTTGCACAGTTAAAAGAAAAATACCCTGACTCCACAGTAGTAGGAATTAGCCCTGATTTAAGTGATTTAAAAGCTGTAAGAGCCGAATTTAAAAGCGTCACTTCACAATACGGATGTGTAGACATTCTTGTCAACAATGCCGGAGTTTCGGAAAGCACACTTTTTACTGATTATACAGAAGAAATGTTTGATAAAGTTATGGACTTAAATGTAAAAGGCGTATTCAATGCTACCAAAGCAGCATCTGAATGTATGGTAGCACGCAAGAAAGGTGTTATTTTAAGTACCTCTTCTATGGTAAGTATTTACGGACAGCCAAGCGGTATTGCCTATCCTACTTCCAAATTTGCGGTAAATGGTCTTACGGTATCTCTTGCACGAGAACTGGGGCCAAAAGGGATTCGTGTAAATGCAGTAGCCCCCGGAATTACAGAAACAGACATGATGAAGGCAGTTCCAAAGGAAGTCATCGAACCGATGATTGCTCAAATTCCTTTACGCCGTCTGGGACAACCGGAGGACATTGCTAATGCTTTTGTATTTCTAGCTTCTGATGAGGCTTCCTATATTACAGGCGTAGTGCTGAGTGTGGATGGGCTTGCCCGCACTTAATCCCAAAAGGAGAGCGCTCAATATTTAATGAGTCTGCTCTCCTTTTACCATGTCTATAAACACTTGCATCTGAGGTGTAATCCACTTATTTTTATAGTGCAATAATTGGCTGTACATTTTTACACCGGGTAAATCTGTATCAAGCTGCCTGAGTTTTCCTCTTTTTAATTCCTTTCTCACCGTAAATTCCGGCAAAAAAGAAACACCCATTCCCCTTTTCAATAAATTGATAATTGTCTCTGTATTCCCAATCTCCAACACAGGTGAAATTCTTAAATCACGTTCTGATAAAAGTCGCTCTAATTCATAATGATAGGCTGCTCCCCTTTCTGTAAGAAGAAAAGGTTCCTGTACCAATTCCTGTATCTGTATTTTTCTCTTTTCCTGTCTTTCTTTTCCCAATGTAACAAAAATAATTTCTTCTGTTCTTTGCATTGCACAAGGCCACTCTGGATTACAAATTTTCTGGTCCAAAGTAAAAATCAAATCCAAATCATTTCCCTTGGCCATATCAAGTAAATCTGCGGTTTTTCCGGATTTAATTACAATTTCAATCTCAGGACAAAGCTTATGAAGCTTTAATATTAAATCAGGCAGCAATGCCGTACAAATCGACTCTACACCCCCTATTCTCAACGTCCCCTTCGGTACACTGTTTTTCTTCGAAAAATCAAGGGCACGATTCGTCACCCTCATAATTTCGTTTGCATAAAAAACAAATTCCTGCCCTTTCTCTGTTAAATAAACTCTTTTCCCTATTCTTTCAAAAAGCTGTGTATCTAATTCCTTTTCCAACTGCTGTATCTGTACCGTAACTGCTGATTGTGAATAGCCCAACTGCTCTGCTGCTTTCGAAAAGTTTTGTGTCCCTGCTACCTTTAAAAAAGTAGCGATATTTCTAATTTCCATATCTTCCTCTTATTACTTTTTTTCATATATATTATAAAATTTATCAATTTAACAAATAGATAATTTTAGTGTAAACTACTATATTAAAGGCGTCAAGATAACAATGAAACTTTAGGAGTTGATAATATTATGATAAACAGTGAAAATATTTTAAACAGCGCTCAGTTAGAAAAAGAAATCAAAAATTTTGTTCATGATTTTTGTTTGGAAAAGCATGATATTCATACACAGCAGGTCATCTGGAATGCACCGGATGGACAAGCTGAAAAAATAAAACAGTTGGGAATTCCCAAAGACGGGCGTCCTGCCAATGAGGTAGTTCAGAAAATGATGAACGAAGTATACCAGTATCGAGGAGACTCCAATCATCCACGTTTCTTTGGCTTTGTACCTGGTCCTGCTTCTTCTATTTCTTGGCTTGGTGATATTATGACATCTGCCTATAATATCCATGCAGGTGGGAGCAAATTGGCTCCCATGGTAAACTGTATTGAACAGGAAGTATTAAAATGGCTCTGCACTCAAACCGGATTTGGAAAAAATTCAGGAGGTGTCTTCGTAAGCGGAGGCTCTATGGCAAATATCACAGCACTTACTGCTGCTCGAGACAACAAGCTTACAGATGAAACCCTTCATCTGGGTGTTGCATATATTTCCGACCAAACACACAGCTCTGTTGCAAAAGGTCTTAGAATTATCGGTATTCCCAATAAAAGAATTCGTAAAATTCCTACTACACCGGATTTTAAAATAAATACTGAAATTTTGGAAAAAACGATTTTAGATGACAAAAAAGCCGGACTTATCCCATTTGTAGTTATCGGAACTGCCGGAACTACAAATACCGGAAGTATTGATCCATTCAAAGCTATCGCAGCTATCTGCCAGAAACACAACCTTTGGTTTCATATTGATGGCGCTTACGGCGCTTCTGTCCTGTTAAGTCCTAAATATCGCCACCTTTTAGACGGAACAGAATTGGCTGACAGTTTAAGCTGGGATGCCCATAAATGGCTATTTCAAACTTATGGATGTGCTATGGTTTTGGTAAAAGATATTCAACATTTGTTCCACAGTTTTCACGTAAATCCAGAATATTTAAAAGATGTACAGGGAGATAGAGAACACATTAATACATGGGATATCGGTATGGAACTCACCAGACCTGCCAGAGGATTAAAACTGTGGCTCACCTTACAGATTTTAGGAACAGATTTAATCGGCAGTGCTATTGAACACGGTTTTCAGCTTGCATATTGGGCAGAAGATATTTTAAAAGAGCTTCCTGATTGGGAAATTATATCTCCAGCACAGCTTGCCATGATAAATTTCCGCTATGCCCCAGAAGGTTTATCCAAAGAGCAGACCGACCTCTTAAACGAAAAAATTTCTGAAAAAATTCTGGAGAGCGGATACGCTGCTGTATTTACTACGGTTCTTCATGAAAAGACAGTTCTTCGTATATGCGCCCTTCATCCAGAAGCAGAAAAAGAAGATATGGAAAAGACAATTTATTTGTTGGATACTTATGGGAAGGAACTCTGTAAAGATATGAAATAAATTTGAGCCCGCAAGTCTCATAAATGGAGATTTGCGGGCGGTTGTCACTTGTCTGACTTTCGAATAAATATGCTATTTAAAAAGGCTTTAAATCATCTTTTCCAAAAAATTCAAGATACCCTTCTTCCAGTCCTTCTTCCGAAACAAATAAATTGTAAAAATATACTTTTTTTTGACTGAATGGGGTTCTAATCTTACATAAT
>ENA-OQCW01000507-OQCW01000507.1-human-gut-metagenome-genome-assembly--contig:-NODE-507-length-22691-cov-4.664687_pt1 | contig 22691 bp, 20 predicted proteins | sample MGYA00242767_ERZ504593 | MGnify/ENA primary metagenome ERZ504593 (study PRJEB26092, sample SAMD00036307) | human gut metagenome | host: Homo sapiens | study: EMG produced TPA metagenomics assembly of... | reverse complement strand
GCTCCAATAAACTTTATTTTATTACTGCCATTGCTGTCCGCAGCATAATCTTCATATCACTGAAAAATCCAAATGTCTCTATGTACTTCAAATTGTATTTCATCTTTTCCGGAAGAATATAGTTGAGATAAATCTCATCTACATCTGTGATTCCTTTTGCCCGATAGGCATCCATGATTTCATCTTCATCTTTATATTCAATACTCGTATTCGATGTGATTCCTGCCGGAAGAAGAAGCGTCGCCTGCATCTCATCCGTATAGCAGTCTACATATTTTTTCACTTCCGGTCTTGTCCCTACAAAAGTCATATCCCCTGTCAAAATGTTAAACAACTGTGGAAGCTCATCCAAGCGCAGTTTGCGCAGTTTCTGTCCGACCTTTGTGATTCTGCTGTCACTCTTTTCCGTGACAAGAGGTCCTTTTTTATCGGCTCCTGTCACCATTGTACGAAACTTAAAAATACGATATGGTTTGCCATAACTGGTGATTCTTTCCTGACGGTAGAATACCGGTCCTTTGCTGTCTATTTTGATCCAACAGGCAATAAAAATCATGACTGGGGACAATAAATCATAAAATAAAGCAAGAAACACATCTGCTATGCGCTTGATGCGCAGGGCAGACTTTTTCTTGCTCAAAATTTTATAATATTTCTTTACCTCATCATTTCTCATCTGTTCTGGTAATTCCAACCAACTCTTTAGCATAATCCGTGTTCCCTCAATAACCTCTGAAAAGTATCTATTACATATTGCTGTTGTTCATCTGTCAGACAAGAATGCAGCGGAAGTGAAATTTCATTTTCGTACATTCTGTAAGCATTTGGAAAATCCTCGATGGCAAATCCCATATTTTTGTATGCGGTCAAAAGCGGAAGTGGTTTGTAATGTACGTTTGCCGCAATTTCTGCTTTTGCCAGTTCCTGGATGATCTGATTGCATTCTTCCCTCTGTTTGCCATTCAGCCGCACAAGATACAGATGTCCATTTGACTGGCTTCCTTCTCCATAATGGTTAAGCACCTGCACTTGATATGGACGAAAAGCCTCATCGTATCTCTCGATCAACTGCCTTCTTCTCTGTAATATTTTCGCATAACGCTTCATCTGCGCAAGTCCGATAGATGCCGTAATATCTGTCATATTCGCTTTATAGTACGGTGCAACAATGTCGTATTCCCATCCCCCTGCTTTCATCTTCGCCAAAGCATCTTTTGATTGCCCATGCAGTGTCAGCAACATATACTCTTTGTATAACGCTTCATCTTCTTCAGGCGTCAAAGACTTCCATGTCACAGCGCCTCCCTCCGCAGTTGTAAGGTTTTTCACTGCATGAAACGAAAAACAGGTAATATCTGCAATCTGTCCACACTTTTTCCCTTCACGCTCTGCGCCGAAAGCATGTGCTGCATCTGCAAGAATCAAGATCCTTCCCAGCTTCTCCTGTCTTTCGGATGACGGCTGAAACAATCCTTTCTTCTCTTCTACAATTTCAAACAGTCTGTCATAATACGGATAAATAATCCCTGCAAGATCAATCGTAAGAATTGCCTTCGTCTTCTCTGTGATAGCTTCCCGTACTTTCTCCGGATCCATGTCAATAGAATCCGGCATCGTATCTACCAGCACAGGGGTTGCCCCCACATGGCAGATGACGCTGCACGTCGCTGTAAATGTATATGCCGAGGTGATCACCTCATCTCCCGGTCCGATTCCCATCGCCCGCAATGTCATCTCCATACAGGTTGTTGCAGAACTTAAACATGCCGCTTTAGTCGTTCCACAAAATTGTGCGATTTCCTGCTCAAACTTTTTTGTCTTCGGTCCTGTTGTAATCCATCCACTTTTTAAAGTATCGATCACCTCTGCAATTTCTTCCTCTGTAATATCCGGGGGCGAAAATTCTACTCTCATACTTACCTCTCTCCATGTTCTCTGTTTAAAAATTCACTCGGAAGTGTTGAGCGCGTATCTGAAAAATCTTTCATCAATTCACTCGCAATCTTCCTGTCTCTCTCCACATCTTCCTGTCTGATATGATAGGTCGGAACGATTTTGTGGACAATCTCTTTCATTCCCTCTTCTTCTGCGTAAGCTGCCCGGTACAAGTCTTCCAGGTCTTTCAGAAATTGATCTTCATCAAAATCAATCGGTTTTCCAATATGAATCAACTCATTCGCAGTACTTTGCAGACCTTCCTCGCTCATCAATAATTCTTCATAAAGCTTTTCTCCAGGTCTAAGTCCTGTAAATTTAATCTCAATATCTTCTCCTACCGTGTATCCGGATAAACGAATCAGATTTTTGGCCAGATCCAGAATTTTCACCGGCTCTCCCATATCCAGTACAAAGATCTCTCCTCCCTTTGCACTTGCTCCAGCCTGGAGCACAAGAGATACCGCCTCCGGAATTGTCATGAAATATCTGATAATATCTGGATGCGTAATTGTTACCGGTCCGCCTGCTGCAATCTGCTTTTTGAAAAGCGGGATGACACTTCCATTGCTTCCAAGCACGTTTCCAAAACGTACTGCCACATATTCCGTCTTGCATCTGTGGCTGAAGGTCTGTATGATCATCTCACACATCCTTTTAGAAGCTCCCATGATATTTGTCGGATTGACTGCCTTATCTGTGGAGATCAGAACAAACTTCTCAACTCCGTACCTATCTGCCGCAAGTGCAGTCTTATATGTTCCAAATACATTGTTTTTAATCGCCTCGTTCGGACTGTCTTCCATCAGCGGTACATGCTTATGTGCAGCTGCATGATAGACAATATCCGGTCTGTATTTTGCAAAAACACTGTTGATTTTTCTACTGTTTCGCACAGAACCAATCAAAACAACCAGATCCAGATCAGGGTATTTATGCTTCAGTTCCTGTTGGATATCGTATGCATTATTTTCATAGATATCAAAAATGATTAGTCTCTTTACTCCATTTGCTGCAATCTGACGGCACAGCTCACTTCCGATGCTTCCGCCTCCTCCAGTGACAAGGACAACTTTATCATACACATATCTTCCTATGGTCTCTGTCTTGATATCGATCGGTTCTCTGCCAAGCAAGTCTTCAATCTCCACATTGCGAAGCTTCTGAACGCTGACATCCCCATTCACAAGCTGATATACCCCAGGAAGAATCTTCAGATCTGCATCGGTATTCTTACAAATTCCAAGGATCGCCTGGATCTCTTTCTTTTTGGCACTTGGCATTGCCAAAATAATCTCATTAATCTTATATTTTTCTACATTTTCCAGAATTTTATCTCTGCCACCCACTACTTTTACACCGTGGATATAAGTTCCGGCTTTTCTCGGATCGTCATCGATGATACAGCAAATCTTTGCATCGAGCTGTTTACTCATTTCAAGTTCCTTCATCACAACATTGCACGCCTCTCCCGCACCGACGATCATCGTGCGCCGCACGTTCTCACTATGAACACTGCTTCGATAGATCATTCTGACAAATCGATAGGAAAATCTGCCAATACAAGTGCATAAGAACAGACCAATAGTGTAAATCACAAAGTAACTTCTGTAGATTTCTTTGTAAGTCAGAAAATAGGCTGCCGCATTAAAAAGAAAGGAACCTATACATGCCTCTCCAATATAGAGGAGCTCTTTCGCACTTGCAAATCTCCAAAGACTTCGATAAAGCCTGCATACGGTAAAAATCCCGATTGTCACGATCGTATTGGGAATCATCATACTTCGAACCGACTCCCAATATTCCACCGGAACTGCTGACAGTTCGAAGCGGACAAGCAATGCCGCAACGGAACACAGGTTAATAAAACATACATCTAAAATCACTAATGCAATCTGGTAGATTGCCGATAAATCCCATTTTTTTAAAAACTCTCTCATTTGCCCTTATCTCACTCTTTTCTCTATTGTGCAATCTCGGAGCCTTCCAATGTCTCCCCATTTTCTACACGGTCTATCAGTGATCGAATCGTATCAACCGATGCCTGATCCGGCTGCATCACATAAAGTGCTCCTCCGCCATAAGAGAAGCAGACCTGCTCATCTCCTGTTCCTGCAGCAGCCACAGAATAAATATTCCATGCTTTTCCCTGGGCGAGCTGATCTTTAATCAAATCCTGAATCTGATCCTGAGACATATTCGTCTCTACATTTCCACTGACACTGTTGATAATACCGTTGGCATTGACCAGCATCGCCGGTGAGATCATCTTTTTGATCAGACCTGTGATCACTGCCTGCTGATTTTTTCCCCTCTGATTGTCTCCGCCTTCGATATTCTGTCTTTCCCGCGAAAATGCCAGCGCCTGCTGCCCGTTAAAATGGTTTGTTCCCTGAGCAACATCCATGACAAGTCCAGAATCTTCACTGGTTGTAAATGCAAACTCGGACTCTACGTCAACCCCGCCAAGCTGATCTACGATCTCGATCAGGGACGTAAAGTTTACACGCGCATAGAACGGAATCTCTGTATCATAAAGCTGTGATAACGTTCTCATAGAAGCATCTACTCCGTAGATTCCTGCATGTGTAAGCTTATCTTTCTGTCCACCACTGATTCCCGGTATCTCCACATAGTAATCACGCGGTGTTGTCGTCAAAAGGATCTGATGTGTCGTCGGATTGATTGTCGCAACAATATTCACATCGCTTCGACTGTTTGTCTCAATTGGTCCAAACACATCAATTCCACTGATAAATACACTGAAAGTATCTTTCTTCACCTCTACCTGAGCTGCTGTATTGTCCAGTTCTTTTTTGATACTGTGCTGATAAATGACCTTCACGTTCTTTGAATAATTTTCAAATGCTTCTTCCAGAATTCCGGTATATCCTTCATTATAAATAATCGCCTGTACCTGTCCATCGTGCAGTGCCTGCGCCTGCTCACTTAAACTTCGATACTCCACGGTCTGGATCTCTGTTCCCAGCTTTTCATTGATATCTGCAACTGCTGATCGGACATCGTCTCCACTCATCGCATACTGAACACCAAAGGTATACGATGCCGCATCTTCAATCTTGTCTGCTCCGTCGTCTGCCAGCACTGCAACTACCATATTATCTACTTTATAAGAACCACCTGAGATTTTACCCAGTGCTCCATTTGCCTTTCCTATATAATATGTCGCAAATAACAGTAGAATCATAATGAAAAAGCTAAAGATCTTTCCTCCGATATGCCTTCCCTTCTTCCGGAGCTGGGTTGCTAGCGTAATTCCAAAAAGAAGCAGTAATATCACAGCAATGATTCCGAGATATTCTATCGGCAGCATATCCAGAATAAATAACATGACCATAAATACTACTGAGACCAGTCCCTGCAGTCCTGCCAGAATCAAGCCAAGCACATCCTTTTTCTTACCTTTTCTTACAGTTTCTTTCCGGTTTCCCGATGATTTTTTGTTAGTTCCTGATCCTCTTCTATCTCCTGCCATGGATTTTGCCGGATTATAGTAAACTTCCTCCAGCTCCTCCCGGCTTTTTTCCGGTCTTCTATTTCCCTGTGGTTTTCTACTATCTTGCATCCGCCTGCTGTCCCGAGGTCTTCTGTTATCTTGAGATTTCCTGCTGTCCTGAGGCCTTCTTTGTGTTCTATGCTCTTTTGCGGGCATTTCTCTTTTTCCCATAATCCATCCTTTCTTCCAAATTTCCTTTTTTCATCATCACTCTGTTTTCTTCTAAAACCTCTAATCTATTGCTATCCTATGAGGGTTTCTATCTAACCCCATATCTGGGTAAGTATACCATAAACTATAGTAAACTTCAAATTCTTTCCAAAAAGCTCAGACCTTGTACCTGCCTTTCATTTTTCCAAAAAAATGGTCTTCTTTTCGGTCTTAAACTCTCAGACTTCTCTATTCTGCCTCTACCGAAATAAACTGGAATGTTGTCACATCAAACAATCCCATATCTGTCAGTTTGAGCTCCGGGATCACTGCAAGCGACATAAAGCAAAGTGTCATGACCGGCTCCACTTCCCCACAGATTCCAAGTTCTGTATAAGCTTTCTCATGAATCTCTGTCAGTTTCTGGTCCACCCATTCCCCACTTCTGTCACTCATCAGTCCTGCGATCGGCATAGGCATTTCTTCGATGATTTTCCCTTCTTTTACAAGGACAATGCCACCTTCCTGTTTGATCAGACTTTCTACCGCAAATGTAATCTCCTCATCACTGACACCGACTGCAATAATGTTATGTGAATCATGAGCCACGGAAAGCGCCACCGCTCCTGCTTTGATCCCGTATCCTTTTAAAAATCCACATGCGACGTTTCCAGTTCCCTGATGTCTCTCCACAACCGCAATCTTCACGAGATCTTTTTGAGGATCCCGGATAAATTCTCCGTTTTCATCTACTTTGATCTCCTCAACTGTCTTCTTTGTGACAACACCGCCTGGCTGTATCTCAATGACATTTACCCGGTTCGACTTCAAGTGCATTTTTAATTTCTCTTCCGAAAAATCTTTGACGATCACACTTCCTCTGACTGGCGCAATATCTGCATACGATGTCTCCGGAAGATATCTTCCATCTTCTGCGGTCAGTTTCCCGCCAATCCACACTTTTTCCGTCTCAAATTGTTCCAGATCCTTCATTAGAACAATATCCGCCTGATATCCAGGTGCAATCGCTCCCTTTTCACGCAGCCCAAAGCATTCTGCGGCATTTAATGTTGCCATACGGATTGCCGTAATCGCATCTATTCCCTCTTCGCGACAAATCCGCAAATGATTGTCCAGATGTCCCTCTTGCAGAATTGTCTTTGGCTGGCGGTCATCCGAGCATAGCAGACATCGTCTGCTGTTCTGTCCCGTTACCCCGCGAAGAAGCGTCCTCAGATTATGACACGCAGATCCCTGTCTGAGTAAAATGTACATCCCTCTTGCCAGTCTGTCATTCATCTCTTCCACCGTAGAGCATTCATGATCTGCAAGAATCCTTGCCGCCGCATAAGCATTCAGCTCCTTGCCACTGATTCCAGGTCCATGTCCATCGATCACCTTTCCGGCCCGCTTTGCTACAAGCAGTTTCTCAAGGACACTATCGTCTGCCCCAATGACTCCCGGAAAATTCATAAATTCTCCAAGCCCCAGGATCCCCTCTCTCTGAATTGGCTCCTCCATCTCTGCTGCACCGATCACAGCGCCTGCATGCTCAAATGGCGTCGCCGGAACACAGGACGGAACCACATACTGAATATCCAATGCAGTCCTCTCCGCTGCCTCCATCATATAATCCAGCCCTCGGATCCCACAGACGTTTACAATCTCATGTGGGTCCGCAATGATTGTTGTCGTTCCATGAGGTACTAAAAGCCGCCCGATCTCCTCCGGTGTAACATAAGAAGATTCAATATGAATATGACTGTCAATCAGACCCGGAACCGCATAAGAGCCTTCTGCATCCACAACCTCTCGCCCTTCATATTCTCCAATTCCCGCAATCTTAGACCCACTGACTGCAATGTCTCCGCTGATAATTTCTCCCGAAAATACATTTACCACTTTACAGTTTTTGATCACAAGATCCGCCGGAATCCTTCCTGCTGCTGTATCAATCAATTTTTTCAATTCTTGCTTGTCCATGTTTTCTTCCTTTTCTATCTATTTTGCTGTTTTTTGCATGCTTCTGCGTAAATTATAGCATATCCTTATTTCACCCTCAACCACTGGCAGACAACGGTTATTTCTTTTCACAACTACTTTTTACATATCTCTGATTTTTACTCTTCGGCGCATTCGGGATCGTCATTTGGATCTGCCCACTCTCAAGCGCCGGATTCAGATAATTTTTTCTCAGAGCATCTTTGGATTTCAAGTGAAGCAACTCTAAAATTTCATTCGCTGTATAAGGAATATCTTCTTCCATTGCTTCCAGGAGTTTCTTTACATATTTTGAAAGACTTTCCACCGGTTCCTTCGGTTCCTTTTTAATCTCATCCAGTGCAATCTCAATCTGTTCCAACATAAACTCAATAAAACCCGTAATGGTTCTCTCCATCTGGCAGATAGAAATCGCCTCATAATATCCTCCCTGCACCCTCTCCATCTGGGTTTCCAACGGAAGATAGGAAAAGAAAGGTCTCCACTTTGCCAAAATCGCTGTCTGCCACAACTGTGCCAGTCTGCTGTTACCGTCCGTAAATGGGTGAAGAAACAGGACTTCATAATGGAAGATGGAAGACAGAATCAGCGGATGGATTTTTCCCTCTGACTTTCCATCCATGCAAAAAGCTCCTGCATCTGCCCCTCAATAAACCTCGCCGGCGGTGCCATAAAAACTGATTGTGATTAAACACACCTTTTTCCGTCTGGCGAAATTCTCCGGATTCGCTTGCAATATCCTTCGTCAGAATTCCGTGAGTCTTCTTAAAGTCCGCAATACTATAAGTCTCCACTTCCTGCATGTATTCATAAACCGCGTACATGTTCTGAACTTCCCGGATCACTCTTTCACTCACCGATACCGGCCGGCCCTCTACAATCTCCTTGATCTCCGGAACCGAAAGCTGATTCCCTTCCATCCTTAAAGAAGCGTGGATTGCACGAATTCTTCTTTCCCGGTTTGTTCCCGACATCCCTACTTTATAATATTCCATAATCCTTCCGGATTTCTCCGCAATCGATGCCACCAACATTACTATTTTATCTGTAATTTCATATGGCGGATTGTAATTTCCCATAAAATCTCTCCTTTATCTTACATCTTTTCTTACGCATTATCTTACATGTTTTTAAGTTTTCTTTTTGTAATATAATATGCGCTTTTTCTGTTTTTCTAATTCTGATTTTTCTCATAAACATAGATGTAATGTTACTTATTATTTCTATTTATCTTGCATGTTTTAAGTTGATTTAGCACAAAAAATAACAGGTATCGTATTCCTGTATTTTGTTTCAAACACTTTTCATTCATCTATGTAAACCGCTGTAATCATTGGTATTTCCATCTTTTCTACTTCTTTTCAATGGTGAGAAAATCTAACCTATTACTTTCATTAACTTTTTAAGAAAGCAAAAAAACACCTCATCTTACGCACTTATCATACCACACTTCACCTCATCTGTCTAAGGCTAAAGAAACCTGTCACATGCCATTTACATCATACATACTTTTTAGCAGATTACTTTTATACCTTCATAGACGTTTCAAATTCAGCAGCAACATTGTACAACAAATTTCAGACCATTTTGCAAAGCGGCAATGTGAGTTTTCTTTCAGATCAGGCAGGTTTTTAAATCGACTTTCAGATAGTGCCTGCGCCTTTAAAATAATATCTGTATAATGCCTGTATAATGTCTGTGCGAAATTTTTCGCAAAAAAACGCCCGGCAGAGAATCTCTCTTCTTTCAAAAAAGTTTTCCCACTTTCTTTTCAAAGAGTTTCTTTCTGCCAAGGCGTATTTTCTATGTTTTTTGCCAAGTATATTTTCATCACGCTGTCAAACGCCGTATTTTGCGATATAAGCAATTTTATCGTTTCAGGCAAGACTTGTATGCCTACCATCATTAAAACCTCTTATATCGCATTCTATTGCATTGTTTTTTACTTAAATTCTGCCTTTTCGAATCGATACTTCTGTTTCACCTCGGGATATTTTTCCCGGTCCACCTCACTCATAAACATCCCATAGGGTCTTGCGCAGATCTTAAAAGGCGGATACATCGCCTGATAGATTACCAGCTTCTCTCCCGTCTCTGTGTGCTGGGCAAACGCAAGTACCTTATACAGATATTCTGCTGTGTGCTCTGATACCCATTCCCGCTTAAAGTGCTGTACAAGATCCCCCTCTCTGATATCCCTCCGCACAGTTTCCTCCTCTTCCGGCTCCGGTTCTGTATCGAGTTCCATATATTCTTCCCGATCTAGCGAAACCGGGATTCCTGATTTTCCTACAATGTGAACCCCGCCATACCATGTCCCGGTGATCTGAAAAATGTCTCCAACTTGATATTCCGAAGTATATTCATCGTTTTTCTTAATAATCCTTACTCTGCTCATCCTTTTTCCTTTCATTAATTCTGACTGCGCTCGCAGTATAGAAACAGACAACCTTGTTCATCCAGTTTATATATCGTATTTATGCTAGTATTATGCCATTATTCCCTGCCTGATACTAAGACACTTATTTTTGATTCTACTTCTATTTTTTATGATTCATAAAAACACCTCTTGACTGTACAGTTACTGTACATTTTACAATGTGCCATGTTGATCATAGAATCCATTCAACAAAGATTCTGTTGAATATTACCTCGTGTGATACAAAGTAAAAATACAGATTTAAAAAATATCGAACTATGAAAGGAGAATGAAATTGAGATGAAAACGATTTTAAAACATGTAAAATTCAAAAGCAACAACTGGTAGCGCTGTTTTTTCTGATACTACTATCCGCTTTTGGTCAAATGCTATTACCCGCATTACTATCAAAAATGATTAGCTTAGGAGTGGTCACAGGAGAAAACAGAACCATTTGGATGTTCGCTGCAATTATGGCCGGGGTTGCCGTCTTTTCTTGTCTTATCAGCTTTGGATCCGTAAAAATTGCCTCCGGTATTTCCACCAGTTTTGCCGCACAGCTGCGAGACAAAGTTTTCTCTACTGTTCAAAGCTTTTCCGCAGCTGACTTGGATCAGTTTGGCACAGCCAGCTTAATCACCCGAAGCACATCCGACATCACAAATGTTCAAAACTTTTTGACATTGTTGCTCCGCGTAGGACTTCTTGCTCCTATGATGGCAATTGCAGGATTGATTTTCTCAGCATCTACAGGAGGAAAAGTTAGTTTCGTACTTCTATTTGCGATTCCTGTTTTATTGATTGTACTGACGATCATTATGATCTTTGCATCTCGTTATTCGATACGCCTGCGCAGCAAGCTCGACCATATCAATCATTTATTTTTAGAAACTTTAGAAGGTGTGCGTGTTATCAGAGCTTTTAATAAACAAAAAACAGAATGCACACGATTTGAAAATTCTAACGAAGATTATGCCATGACCGCAATGACCGCCGGAAGAATTACAAGCATATTAATGCCGGCAATCAGTGTTATTTTCGGTGTCACAACTGCTGCAGTGCTCGGAGTCGGATCCTATTATGTTGAACTAGGTGCCATGGAAGTCGGTTCTTTAGTAGCCAACAGTCAATACATTAGTATGGTTCTCACTTCGGTGATGATGTTATCCATGGTGATCATGATGTTTCCTACCAGTTATGCCTGCGCCAAACGCATTGCCGAAGTATTGAACACCAAAAGCACAATTGTAGATGGTTCCTTTCCTTTGGAACAAAGACCTTTGCGCTCCACTGTGGAATTCCGCAATGTGACATTTGCTTATCCGGGAGCAGATGAGCCAGTTTTAAAAGATATCAACTTTATTTCAAAGCCTGGTGAAATTACTGCAATTATCGGTGGTACAGGAAGAGGAAAGTCCAGCATTGTAAAGTTAATCCCAAGATTATACGACCCATTGTTTGGGGAAATCTTGATTGATGGCGTAAATATCAAAGATTATTCCTTAAAGGATCTGCGTTCTTTGATTGGATATGTGCCACAGAAAAACAAATTATTTTCCGGAAATATCGCAGAGAACTTAAACTTCGGAAATGAAAATGGAAATGAAAAAGATTGGAAAGAAGCAGCAAAAATAGCCTGTGCAAATGAATTTATCGAAAAGAAGCAATCCGGATTTTTCGATCCAATCGCTCAGGGCGGAACGAATTTGTCCGGTGGTCAGCGCCAGCGAATGGAGATCGCCCGTGCTATTATGAAGAAACCGGAAATCTATGTTTTTGATGATAGTTTTTCAGCTTTAGATATGAAAACAGATCGTCAATTACGTCAAAACCTGAAAGAAAGTATTGGCGATGCCTCTATGATTATTGTAGCGCAACGCATCAGTTCGATCTTGAACGCAGATCGTATTCTAGTGATTGATGATGGAAGGATTATAGGCAATGGCACACACAAAGAATTATTAGAAAGCTGTTCTTTATATAGAGAAATTGCCGAAATCCAATTAGGAAAGGAGAATTTATAATATGGGGAACTTTAAAACTTTTCAAAGATTATTCTCTTATCTAAAAGAGCACCGCCTGAAACTTCTTTTCGTAATCCTATCAGCTATCATCAGCACAGGATTTATGGTTCTTGCTCCATTTTTGATCGGAAAAGTGACAACAACCTTATTTGCAAGTGTTACAGATGGTGTATTTTACTGGAACACCATTCTCTCCCTATTAATAAGTTTAGTTGCTTTATATTTCATATCACAACTATTTACTTTTTACAAGGTTTCATAATGTCTAAAATTACTGCTAAAGTGATGCAAACACTTCGCCGGGAGATCGACGAAAAAATGCACAGAATCAAATTGAATTATTACGATACTCATACCCATGGTGATATTCTGAGCATCATTACCAATGACGTAGATACCATCAACAACACACTTAGTCAGAATTTAACTTCTATTGTTACTCAGGTCACTACCGCCATCGGTGTTTTACTAATGATGATTGCCATCAGTCCTACTTTGTCGATCATTCCGATCGTAATGGTTCCACTTTCGCTTTTCAGTGCAGCAGGAGTTATGAAAGCAAGCGAAAAGTATTATCAGCAACAGCAAGGACTATTAGGAGAACTAAATGGATATATCGAAGAAATATATAATGGACAAGATGTCGTACAAACTTTTAATTATCAAGAACGAGCAAAAAATCACTTCTCAAAATTAAATGAAAAATTAAAGATCAGTTCCCAAAAAGCAGAAACAACTGCAGGTGCGATCTCACCAATCACAACATTGGTCAACGATTTAGGATATGTACTGTGTGCAGCAATCGGCTGTCTTTGGGCAATTGTAGGGAAAATTACCGTTGGTAACGTTCAGGCAATGTTAGAATATACTTGGCGTTTTGCAGAACCATTTTCTACTATTGCAGGAATGGTTGGTAGCTTTAGCGCTGCAAATGCTGCGGGAAATAGAATATTCGCATTATTAGATGCAGAGGAGGATATAGCAGATAAAGAAAACTGTATCGTTCCGAAATCCAACAAAGGATCTGTATCTTTTGAAAATGTTAGTTTTGGGTATTCCCCAGATCACCTTTTGATGAAGCGTATTCATTTAAATGTACTTCCTGAACAGAAAGTTGCCATTGTCGGTCCAACCGGTGCAGGGAAAACAACTTTGATCAATCTGTTAATGCGATTTTATGAGGTAAATTCCGGTTCCATCCTAGTTGATGGTGTCAAAACATCTGACATGACTCGTGAGGAACTGAGAAATCGTTTTGGAATGGTATTACAGGACACCTGGCTTTTCGAAGGCACGATTCGTGATAATATTGGATATGCCGAGGATGATATGCCTATGGAAAGGATTGTTGCATCAGCAAAATCAGCCTGTGCCCATAATTTTATCAAGACATTGCCTGGCGGATATGAAATGATGCTAAGCAAAGGCGCAGAAAATCTTTCTCAGGGCGAAAGACAATTGCTTACGATTGCAAGAGCCCTGGCTTCTGATCCTGAAATTATGATTTTAGATGAGGCGACAAGTAATGTTGATACACATACGGAACTGTTAATTCAACGAGCAATGGCAGAATTGATGAAAGGAAGAACAAGTTTTGTAATTGCACATCGTCTTTCTACTATCCGCGATGCAGATATGATCCTTTATATGGAGGACGGTGATATCAAAGAGGTCGGTACTCATGAAGAATTAATAAAAAAATCAGGGAAAATATGCAAATCTGTATTTTAGCCAGTTTGAATAAAAACTTTCTAAGGGAGCATATCACATTTCTGATGCTCCCTTTTCCCTATTTCAATACAACTTCTTTCATTATCCCTGATTTCAGCAAAAATCCCATATTTTTTGCACATTGTATTCCAACTATTTTCGCTTTTCCAAGTACTTCTATACACCCTTCCCCATAGGTACTTCCAGCTGGTATATCTATATCTGCAAGTTCTGCTTTCTCTGTCCCAAGAAGCGCAAATGTTGTTTTCGGACAAAGCATCAAAAGTGTATGTTCATCTGAGTACTCCTGTGCTTCTTTCAAAAAATCATAAGTAAATCCTTCTACCATCTGCTCTGCCATCTTCGGGCCAAGTATATTCACTCCTCCAGCCGAGTCTGCATAACTGATGAAATCTACCCCATATTTTTTTGCTTCTTTTATATATCCCAAAATTTGCGTACCAACTTTTTGGAATACAGATTTCATAAATTCGAAATCTTTACGCATTCCTTTAAAAATTTGTTTAATATCAATCAACACATTGAGAATTGTAATGGGGCCTGAAACTTCAAGCATCACATGTTCTCCTTGTTCGTGCAGAATCTGACAGGCCTGAAGAACTTCCTGAATTCTTCCTTTTGTAAAATCAATTTCATTGATTTCCCCAAGCTCCTTATAATCTGTATAAAGATATTCCTTTGCCCGGGGTCCTGCAACTTCATTGCCGAGTGTGATGATTCCTCCCATAGCTTCTCCTTCTACGGTATGGCAAAAAGGCAGAACACAGATCGAATTTCCTTGTTTTTCTTTTTGCCTTTTGGAAAGCGCAGCCATCTTGTCGGCATGTAAATATACATCAGGAAATGTAAACCCCAGTTCTTCCACGATTTTGGAATGCTCTAATACACCATTATCGTAGGTACATTTAAAATCTTTAATGCTGCTCATAGTTCTTACTCCTACTCTATTTCACATTAGGGAAAATCAAACATTCAGAAAACAACCGTTCATAGTTTTCTGTTGCCCCTAACTCCATATAATCCATCTGTCCGGCCAGTTCTTCCATTTCTCGTTTTACTTTTGCGGACATCAGAGCCATATAGGCCCCTGTCTTTGAAGAGTTTCCTACATAAACAAGCTTTTCTTGTACTTCTTTTGGAATGATTCCGGTTCCCACCAAACTATCCGCAGGAAGATGTGCTCCAAACTGTCCCGCAATCATAACTTTATCCAAATCTTCCATTTGGATTCCAGCTTTCTTAAGAAGCGCTAAAAATCCTGATAGAATGGCTCCTTTTGCAAGTTGTACCTGCCGAATATCTCCTTGCGTAATCAAGAGTTTTTGTTCTTCCGATAAAATAAATTCTCTTTTTTTCCCATTTTCCTGCAGCATGTGAAAACGATAATCCGATTCTTCTAATTTATTTAGCTTGATAAATGCTCCTTCTTTTCTGACAAGACCGACTCTCAGCAATTCCTTTACAACTGCTAAAATCCCACTTCCACAAATGCCGATTGGCTTTTCATTTCCAATTACTTTCCATTCTATTCCGGATTCTGTGATCGTCACATCTTCAATAGCACCTTCTGCTGCCCGCATCCCTGAACTGATATTCATGCCTTCCAATGCCGGACCTGCTGCACAAGAACAGCAAAGCAATCTGCCATGACTGGATAATACGATTTCCCCATTCGTTCCTATATCTATAAACAGCACATTCCCAGATTCTTTTTGAAGCTGACATACATAAGCTCCTGCTACAATGTCGGCTCCAATATAAGCGGATACCGATGGCAAACAATACAGTCGCGCACCTTCTGCTGCACATAATCCAATTTCTTTTGCCTTGATGTCTTTTCCACGTACAAACACAGGCGCATACGGAGATCTTCCAAGTGATGTTGCAGGAACCCCAAGTAACATATGCATCATTGTACAGTTCGCTCCAACAGCAATTTCATAAATCCACTCTTTGGATACTTCTGCCTGACAACAAATATCCTCTATCATCTCATTAATAGAATTTACCAAGCCTTTTGCAATTTTTCTAAGCCATCTTCAGGATGCTCTAACTCATAAGTAATACGGGTCAACACATCCAGTCCAAAATGCTTCTGTGCGTTAATCATGGATGCATGTGCAAGTTCCTTTCCGGTAAGCATATCAATCAACGTGCAGACAACTGTCGTTGTTCCAATATCAACCGCAACCCCATACATTTTTTCCGTCGTATTGCCCTCTTCTATTTGCATCACTTGATTTCCATGGAGTACAACCGTTACCTGTCCCGGAACAAACTCCCTCATCTGGAGGCATCCCAGCTCTAGACTTGCTTTCGGGATCTGACGCAGAATCTGATCCTCAAAAGATGTTTGATCTTCCAAAGTTGGTTTTTGAATTTCCACCACAATTTTTTGGATATCCTGATCGAACGCAAAGGAAGGGATATAGCCTCCCGTCAGCACTTGATGCTTCCTTTCCTTCTGCATAAGTTCTATCTCCAAATCTGTTTCCGGTTTTACAAGGCAGGAAAGTCTGACTCCATTTTCCATCTCCTCTTGCTTTAATAACTTCCGTTCGGTATCTTCCGGTTCCGATAATTCTCCTGCCAGAATTCGCACTTTACACTTCCCACAAAGTCCTTTTCCATTACAAGGATTATCTACGAATATACCTTCTTCTAAGAGAACTTCTAAAAGAGTTTTTCCTACTTCATATTCATATACGTTACCAGAAGGCTGTACTTTGATATTAGGCATTTTTCATCTCCTCTTCTTTCCACTCTTCCATCGTTTCCATTTTTTCAAATGCTTCTTCGTCCATCTTTAACGTTTTTAAAATCGCCTTAATATTTGCAAGAGGTGACTTTGTCCCCAGTCCACATGCTGGAGAAATGATATCAGAACCGCTTTGCACACAAAATTTTGTCAGCTTTTGAACTCTTTCTTCATCTCCAAACTCTAATGCAAATGTACTTACATTCCCCATCAATACTCGATCTTGAAGATTCTTTCTGGCTTCTTTCAATGGAACGATCGCATCAAAGCTCAACGCATCTGAATGCACTTTATCAATCTGCTCATATACACTTCTCATCTGCCCACAAATATGTACAATCGTACCTTTTTCTTGATCTTTGATTCCATCCAAAAGCATATTCAGATATTTTACCGCATACTCTTCAAAAAATTTTGGTCCGAGAATCTCTCCCGTTCCGCTTGGATCCGAAATTGCGATCACATCTGCGCCGTTTTCAATCATCGCATTTGCAAAGGCAATCAATTGTTCTGTCACAAAAGTCATAAACTGATGTGCTTCTTCTTTGTGTCTTCTCAAATCTTTATAAAATCCCACTGGATCGATCACAGAACTGGCCACACTTACCGGTCCTACTAAGTTTCCAATGATCGGAACATCTAAATTCTTTTCTTTTAAAATACGGATTGCATCCAATACTACTTTTGCTCTCCCGCATTCCAAATTGATCGGAGATGATTTTTTCCATTCTGTTACAGATGTTCCCGCATATTCCGTTACATGTGGTTCAAAAATCTTAGATCCTAACGTTACTTTTGCACCCAGTTCTTCTGCTTCTATTGTCATACAAAAAGGAACTCCTACGTTTTCAAAGCAACCATGTTGATAACTTGCCAATGCCAAATCTGCCATCATCTGTGCATCTGTATGCGCTTCCGGCCATGTAACTCCACAAGCATCCATGAGATCTGTCGTGATCATATTCATCATTCCCCCAGGACAGATACATGGCGGACGATCCACTTCTTCCTGTCTCAAAGCGCGTTCCAAACGTTCTTTTTCCGTAAACATACATTTTCCTCCCATTACTTACGCAAGATCTAATAAATTTTTTTGCCAGTTTTACAGCTTCCACTGCATTCACGGAATATCCGTCTGCTCCTATTTCATTCGCAAACTTCTGTGAAACCGGACTTCCACCAACCATGACTTTTACTTGATCACGAATCCCTTGTTCCTTTAATTGCTCAATCACCGTTTTCATTCCAATCATTGTAGTTGTCATTAGCGTAGAAATACAGATTAACGGTGCTTGAATTTCTATTGCTTTTTTTACAAATGCTTCCGGTGGAACATCTCGTCCTAAGTCATACATCTCAAATCCAGCTGTATCCATCATGATCTTCACCAGATTTTTCCCAATATCATGAGTATCTCCCTCTACAACTCCAATTACCGCCTTCGGTTTTTCTCCGCTTTGTGCACTTTCAGGAAGGTGTGGACGCAGCACTTCCAACCCGGCATACATAGCATCCGAACAAAGAAGAATATCTGTTACAAAATACTCTTCTTCATCATAAAGATCCGAAGCTTTATTCATGCCATCTACAAGACCATCCATAATCCCGTCAAATGCCGGATACCCTGCTGCAATATATTCTTCAGCAACGTCGACTACCTCTTCCTCTTCCATCTCCAATACACATTCCGACAGTTTTTCTAATAATTCTTCTTTTGACTTTGCCATTTTCATTTCCTCCAAATTCCATTCCCTTTTCATAAAATGTAAGCTTATCTTTTCTTCCCGTATAATCTAGATGCTTCCATAAACCAATCTACTTTTTCAGGTGAAGTTCCGTCCGGAATATCACAACCGGTCGTAAGATGAAATCCCTTCTCAGCAGAACTTCCAAGTTCTATGCATTTTTGAACATCTGCAAAAATCTCTTCTTTTGTACCATTCAGCATGCTCTGTACAGGATCTACATTGCCGGCAATTGGTACTTTTTTTCCTAATTCTCGCGCAGCCCTGTCTAAATCCACAATATTGTCTAAGCTAATTTCATTTAACTGATATTGTTCGATATACTTCCAAATACTATAGGTAGCCCCACACATATGAAGAGATACTTTCTTTCCGGTTTTCTCCAGTGCATAGTCTGTCAATTCTTTTGTATAAGGAAAAACGAATTTCTCATATAATTTTGGTCCGATCAGCGCCGGATTTGCCACAGGATCTGCCATCGCAATTCCTACGCCATATTGTGCAAATGCATCAATACAGCTCTTTTGGGAATCCACAATAATGCGAAGTAATTTCTGTACTTTATCGCCATTTCTTCTACAATCGCGTAAAAGAAGCTCAATCTCTCGCAGAAATGATGCAATTGTAAGGGGACCTCCAATGCTTATCTCAACAGGAACAATCTCTCCTGCAGATTCTTGGAGCATCTCTGCTGCCTGTAAAAATCTTTGAATTACCAAATCATTTCTTGCATTTACAGGCTCTAAGTATTCTAATTTACTGTAATCATCCAAAACAAGACTTCCTTGTTTCTTATCCGGAACCTGAGCTGCTAACGCATCTGATATCCCTCTTGTATTCGGTCCGATTCCTAATCTGTCAAAGCCGAATCTCTGATAAGACATCAGTTCTGCTTTTACCATATTTTCTGCAGAATCCCAATATTCTTCCGGTGTCATTCCCCCTACTTTACATCTGACATTGCCTATAAATGGTACACTCGGTATTCTGTCATAGGATAATCCATGCTCGTATGCATAGATACGTTCCAATGGAGTCATTTCATCCGCATTATGTTTTTCCAATCTCATAATTACCCCCTGCCTTTCTCTTAAAGATTATCATGATTTTCAAACAGTATCAATCGTTTCCTATTTTCATTTATAGATTTTTTCTATATGTAGTGACTTCTTATTGCTTTTATCAATTTTACTTTGTCTAAAAATACTTCTACAATAGAAAGTGTGAAACTTATTTCTATAGGAGGAAAAACTAATGAAAAAGAAACTTTTAAGCTTGTTGCTTTGTACTTCCATGCTTGCAACGCTTGCAGCTGGCTGTGGAAGCAAAACCAAGGAAGCAGACAAACCAAAGGAAGGAGAGCCTACTACACTTACTATGTGGCTGCCTCCTCTCGATGAAGACACAGAAGGAAACTTTAAGAAGCTTCTTGCCGGATGGGAGAAAGAAAATAATTGTACTGTAGAAATGGAAATCATTCCATGGGGTTCTTATGAAGAAAGATGGTCTACAGGAGTTGCAGGTGGAGAAACACCTGATATCGGTTATATGTATGTGGAAATGTATCCTACTTATATCTCTTCCGGACTTGTAACAGACTTATCCGACATGGTTGAAGAAGAAGATTACAAAGAATATCTCTTCCTGGATCGTGGTGAAATGATGGGTGGATTATACGGTGTTCCTATCGTAACCGGTGTACCATTCGTCCTTTATTATAATCAGGATATTTTAGATTCTATCGGGGAAAAGGCTCCTGAGACATGGGAAGACTTTGCTCGTATCTGTGAAAAAGCTACAAAAGACACAGATGGCGATGGTAAGATTGATCAGTACGGATATGCTGTAGGTCTTAATAGCGGAAGTATGAGTAACCTTTATGTTTTAAATTCTTATATGTATAGCTTATTATGGCAGGCTGGCGGAGATATCTACACAGATGATCTGAAAGAAGTAGCTTTCAATGGAAAAGCTGGTGTAGAAGCCTTAGAATTTTTCAAGAGTTTACAGCCATATATGCCAGAAAATGCAATGTCACTTTCTGGTCAAGATGCATTCTCTACAGTATTTGCAGAAGGCAAAGCCGCTTTTGGTGTCACTCGCTCCTCTGCTTCTAATGAAACAACCTTTGCAAAAGATTACCCAAATCTTAAAAACTGGGACTACGTAACTTCTTTGAAACATAAAGAGTATGGTACATTCGGTGCTGCTGACTGTCTCTCTGTGATGTCTACATCCAAACAGCCTGAGCTTGCACTTGATTTGATCAAATACATTACAGGTCCTGAGTTTATGACAGAATATCACAAAGTAGCTCCAGGTGCCCCTCTTACAGCAGCGAAGAATACGTAGGAGATCCTAAAATGGAACGTATCGTTACAGAAGATCGTGATAAATGGCGTCCATTACAGGCTGGTCCTTGCGGAAGTGAAATCCTTGAAAACTACGCAGCTCACATTCAGGCTGTCATGGAAGGAAAACAAGATGTAAAGGCAGCATTAGATGAATCTGCATCCTATGCAAACGACTTGTTAAAAGAGTACTACGCGGAAAACGAATAAAAAGAATCGAGGCACTTATGCAAAAAAAAGAAAGGACTATCCGTCCTTGCGCCTTATCTTTATATCGCACCAATTGCAATGATCCTGCTTACTTTTGTAGCGGGGTCATTGATTCTTGCAATATATTTTAGTTTTACAAAATATAATATCATCACACCGGCGCAATTTAACGGATTATTTAATTATCAAAGACTATTTCGTGACTCCAAATTACATCTTTGCATTATCAATACTTTAAAGATTGCTGCAATCATCGTGCCATTTGAAATCGTAAGTTCTACTCTTTTTGCAATACTAATTTCTTCTCGTAAAGATACCGTGCTTGGAAAAATTGCAAAGGCAGCCCTCTTCGTTCCTGTGCTTTCTTCCAGCGCTGTTATCGGTACTGTTTGGAACACAATTTTAAATGGTGGACATCCGGCAGTAAAAGCGATCTTTGGTGTATTTGGAATTGATCCCACGCTTCTTCTTGGCAGCAGTAAAACTGCTTTTATTGCCGTCGCCTTTATCATTGTATGGAAAGGTATGGGCTATTATATGGTAATCACGCTTGCTTCTCTTACCTCTATTTCGGATACTTTTTACGAAGCAGCCAAAGTAGACGGCGCTACAAAATGGGATTGTTTAACCAAAATTACATTACCACTTTTGAAACCTACTATTATCATGAACATTTTTTTATCAACGATAAGTGCTATGCAAGTGTTTGATATGGTCTATACTATGACCGGCGGTGGTCCATCGATGTCTACTACAACATTAAGTATGTACGCATATCAACTCACCTTCAAAGGAAACAAAGCCGGATATGCTATGGCCGTTTCCAATGTACTGATGTTGATTGTTTTAATCATCGTATTATTCCAACAACGCTTTATTAAACACGAGAATTCAGAAATATAAGAAGGAGAACATGAAATGAAAAAGACATCTCGTTTACTAGTTGATATTTTTCTAATCATCACAATCTTACTGTGCATTCTTCCTTTTTTATACATGATTCTCATGTCATTAAAAAGTACTGTGAATGCATATGATTTTGATTTTGCTTTATCAAAACTCACCTTAAAACATTATAAAAATATTTTTACAAACTCAACATTCATACGCTATTTTTTCAATAGTGTATTTGTTGCAATATCCGGTGTGCTTCTTACATTATTCACAAGCTGTACTGCTGGTTTTGCATTTGCGAAATTAAAATTCCGTGGAAATGATAAACTTTTCTTTCTGCTGATTTTATCGATGTTAGTTCCATCGGGTGCCATACTTGTTCCACTTTACTTAGTCGTACGTGGTCTTGGCTGGGTCAATACGTTCCGCGCTCTTATTTTACCTCTGCCAACTGCTTTTGGTGTATTTGTTATGAGAAATGCTATTATGGCTATTCCAGAAGAACTCATTGAATCTGCCAAAATAGATGGAGCCACTACCAGTAAAATTTTACGGACTGTCATTTTGCCTTTGGTAAAATCTTCTATGCTGACAGTCGCAATTTTCACATTTATTGGCGCCTGGAATAACTTTACATGGCCACTCATTATCACTACTGATGATGCTTATCGTACACTTCCGCTTGCTTTAAAAGCAATGCAGACACAATACGATACGGATATCGGACTTACAATGGCTTGTGCAACCTGTACGTTCCTTCCTCCGTTTATTTTCTATTTGTTCTTACAATCCAAATTTGAAGAAGGAATGTCCATGAGTGGACTCAAAGGATAAAAAATGTGAATCATGATGACACTCATGTTCCAACAATTTTAATTTTTTATGGAAGCAGAACTTAATCTGCTTATTCTTAATTTATTTATTCTAATGCAATCAAATATCATATCTGATTTTGG
>ENA-OQCW01000506-OQCW01000506.1-human-gut-metagenome-genome-assembly--contig:-NODE-506-length-22739-cov-2.861843_pt1 | contig 22739 bp, 22 predicted proteins | sample MGYA00242767_ERZ504593 | MGnify/ENA primary metagenome ERZ504593 (study PRJEB26092, sample SAMD00036307) | human gut metagenome | host: Homo sapiens | study: EMG produced TPA metagenomics assembly of... | reverse complement strand
TTTGGTATAAGCGAGATTGAGCTGAGCGCTTTCGACCGTGGCTTTTGCGGCAATCACGGCGGCATCGGCCTGGCGAGCATCAGCAATGGCCTGGTCGTACTCCTGCTGACTGATGTACTTTCGTACCCACGAGCGGAACGTAACGTTTTACCGTCAAATGCGCGATGGCGGCGGCGGCTTCACTTTTCGCCAGTTCGCCTTTCGCGCTGTCATAATTTGCCTGATAGGTCGCGGGATCGATCTGGTACAGGGACTGGCCTGCTTGCACATCGCTGCCTTCAGTGAAATTGCGATTCAGTACGATCCCGCTAACCTGTGGGCGAACTTCGGCTATACGATAAGCATTGGTGCGGCCTGGTAATTCAGTCTTAACTTCTAACGGGGCCGTTTTTACAATATGAACGGTAACCTGCGGTTCACCGACGTGAGCTTTCTCTTCTCCCTTATCGTTACAACCGGCGATTAAAGCCGCGGAGATCAGAATAAAGGAGGGCAGGAGGAAAAACCTGGCATGTTTCGTCATTACTATTCCTCAAAAAACCAAAAGCGCGTTATTTACCCAAAAAGGCAACGCGTTAACTCGCAGAAAGAAAAATACAGTTCGCTATCCTACAAATTATCATTCGTCGATGTAAGGAATAGTTATGAATACTGGCGTCTCAAGGCACATAAACACAAAAAAGATTAATATTCTACTGTTTTATTTTGACGCGGGTTGAAAGAGGTAGAATCAAATCCTCGTAAATTGAAATATATATTGATAAAGTGAATGTATTTTAGGTAAATAATAAGCGTTATTTATTTGACGATTTATAGCAACTCAATATTAGCCTCTCGTATAAATACACATTAGGTGATAGATTAACCTTCGCTATTTTCTCACCCTGTGTCGAATATATTTATTTCCTGAATAATTAATCATGGCAAAAAGAACCAAAGCCGAAGCTCTGAAGACCCGGCAAGAACTGATTGAAACTGCCATCGCCCAGTTTGCGCAGCATGGCGTAAGCAAGACGACGCTCAACGACATTGCCGACGCCGCTAACGTTACGCGTGGCGCTATCTACTGGCACTTCGAGAACAAGACCCAACTGTTTAATGAGATGTGGTTGCAACAGCCTTCATTGCGGGAGTTAATCCAGGATCACTTGACTGCTGGGTTAGAGCATGACCCGTTTCAGCAATTGCGTGAAAAATTGATTGTTGGCTTGCAATATATTGCCAAAATTCCCCGCCAGCAGGCGTTGCTGAAAATCTTATATCACAAATGTGAATTTAATGATGAGATGCTGGCAGAGGGAGTGATACGCGAAAAGATGGGTTTTAATCCGCAGACTCTCCGCGAAGTATTGCAGGCATGTCAGCAACAAGGTTGTATAGCAAATAATCTCGATTTAGATGTTGTGATGATTATTATTGATGGTGCCTTCAGCGGAATTGTTCAAAACTGGTTAATGAATATGGCGGTTATGATCTTTATAAACAAGCACCCGCACTGGTCGATAACGTATTAAGAATGTTCATGCCAGATGAAAACATAACGAAATTAATTCATCAAACGAATGAATTAAGTGTCATATAAATTCACATTCTGTCCTGAAAATTCAGTTCATCACAGTTAACCAGTTTTAGTGGATTAACTGAGTTCATATTGCGGCATTTGTCTGTTTCTGTTGCCAGCAGTTCAATCCACTGCATCAGTAAAGTATCAAACAGAAAAACGAAGACAGCGAAAACGACGAGCCACCAATACTTGCGAATCATTACCTGAGCCTGTGCATGTTTAACCAAGTCTGGCAGGAAATATACACGAAATGAATAATCTGAAAACCAGGCTTACACTTCCTTTACTTTGCAATGAGATCGGGGTCAACTTCGCTTAACCTGCTTCGTTTTGACAGGTTGCCGGTCTTTCTTTTTTTCACTTTCGCCAGTTCTTCCGCAGAGTAATGCGACGCAACATCCAGCCGTCGAAGCCCCATTTTGATGTACTCGCTGTTGATCTCAATACCAATGAATTTTCGCCCACTGGCGACGGCTACGGCACCGGTAGTAAAGCTACCGGCAAACGGGTCGAGAACGATATCGCCTGGGTTGGAAGAGGCGAGAATAATGCGTTTCAGTAAGGCTTCCGGTTTTTGCGTCGGGTGATTCTCATATTCATCCATTAAATAACGCACGCGCGGAAAATCCCAGACGTTACCCGGTACTTTTTGATGATTGTAAGGCTGTGGAGGATTTTTGCGATAATCGATCAACGCGCGCTGCGATCCGGTTTTGGCTTCTACCAGAATAGCATCACCGTTGAACGTGTAGTTCTTTGCGTCTTTCACCATCATCAGGATGGGTTCGTACATGGAGCCGTAGTGTTTTTTCGCCTGCACTCCAGAACTGTCATATGACCAGACGATGCGACTTTTGATGGTAAAAAGCTTGCGGCACTGGAGATCGATAAAGGGCATGTTTTCCGTGCTGTTCATGATGTACATGCTGCCCTGCTTTTTCAGAACGCGGTGGCACTCTGCAATCACTTCAAACAGCCAGTCGATAAACAGATCTTCTTTCCAGGCTTCGATCAGACCATCAAAATTTTTACCGATGTTATACGGTGGGTCGGCAAAGATCAGATCGACACTTTCGGCGGGGATCTTTTTAAGTTCGGTTAATGCATCACCCTGGATGATGGTCTTTGCTTCATTACCAAATCGGGTCGGTTCACATCCTGTTCTCATGGTCACTCCCTTTGTGACACCTATAAAAAAGGCGCTTCCCCATGCCGAGTAGCGCCTTTTTAATCAAGCATTTAGCTAACCTGAATTAGTTCATGCCGTATTTTTTCAATTTTTTTACGCAGCGTACCACGGTTGATGCCCATCATCAGCGCAGCACGGGTCTGGTTACCACGGGTGTATTGCATCACCATGTCCAACAGGGGCTGTTCTACTTCAGCCAGTACCAGCTCATAGAGGTCATTCACATCCTGACCGTTCAGTTGAGCAAAATAGTTCTTCAGTGCCTGTTTAACCGAGTCACGCAGGGGTTTTTGGGTTACCTGATCCTGAGAGTTAACGGTAGAAACGGTCAGTACGTCAGAATTTACGCGTTGTTCGAACATAGTTCTGTCAGCTCTTTATTTCTGTTTACGCAAAATTTTCGAAGTATGCCTCCAACGCCTCCAGCTGTTCGCTGGCATCCTCAATGGCGTTGAATGTGCGCCGAAACTGGTCATTTGGAGCGTGTTCCTGGAGATACCAGGAAACGTGTTTACGTGCAATTCGGTACCCTTTTGCCGGACCATAAAAGTCATGCAGTTCCCGAACGTGCGCGCAAAGCAAGCGCTTAACCTCTGCCAAAGGCAGCGGGGGCAGCAACTCCCCAGTGTCCAGATAATGCTGGATTTCCCGAAAGATCCAGGGTCTTCCCTGAGCTGCGCGGCCTATCATCAGGGCATCCGCCCCTGTATAGTCGAGCACAGCTCTGGCTTTAAGCGGGTCAGTAATGTCGCCATTCGCGATAACCGGAATGGAAACTTTCTGCTTAACTGCCCGAATACTGTCGTACTCAGCTTCTCCATTGAACAAACAGGCGCGTGTACGGCCATGAATGGTCAGAGCCTGAATGCCACAGTCTTCAGCCAGTTGGGCAATCTCTTCGCAGTTACGGTGTTCCGGTGCCCAGCCAGTGCGAATTTTCAGGGTAACAGGAACGTCCACTGCATTGACGACCTCGGTAAGGATCGATTTAACGACATCCGGGTACTGCAAGAGGGCTGAACCTGCGAGCTTGCGATTCACTTTTTTAGCCGGGCAACCCATATTGATATCAATAATCTGGGCACCGCTTTCCACGTTAATACGTGCTGCATCTGCCATTTCTTTCGGATCGCTACCAGCAATTTGCACGGTGCGAATACCGGGTTCATCAATGTGCACCATCCGTAAACGAGATTTGTCGCTTTCCCAAACCTGAGGGTTAGAAGACATCATCTCGGATACTGTCAATCCGGCTCCCATCTCGTAGCACAACGTCCGAAAAGGTCTGTCTGTAATGCCAGCCATGGGCGCTGCGATCAGGCGATTTCTGAGCTGATATTGTCCGATGCGCATGAGTTAAGAAATGACCATACTGTGACTGCAAGGCGGCGTATATTACGCATTTTTTGCACGAGATGAAAGGCCAAACTTTGACCAATCCTCTGAGATGGATCAAAGAATTGCATTTAAAATGAGCGTGGCGCGATAATTACTCATAAAAATCATCATATTAGAAAGTAGTGACTAAAATTTACACTCAAAGAAATTTGAGTAAGTTCTCAATTTTTCTTTATGAATGAAAATTTTGGCACGCAAATTTGCGTAAATAATCGGCAAATTAACGTGCCTTTTGTGACATCGCTCGCACTTCGCTCTGCGTCGCCATACGGCGATGCGAAGGTTAATTCTTACGACCGGTAATGCGGCACCACTCTTCTTTTTCCACGACCGGGTCCAGAGCGAAGCTGTCGGCATAAGCTTCGCAAACGCTCTCTGCCTGGCTTGCCAGAATACCGGAAAGGCCCAGCAAACCGCCTGAAACTGGCAGGACGCTGATTAACGGTGCCAGTTCACGTAATGGGCCTGCAAGGATGTTAGCGACCACCACGTCGGCTTTCATTTCTTCTGGCTGATCTTTCGGTAAGTAGAGTTCCAGACGGTCAGAGACGCCATTACGTTCCGCGTTGTCGCGGCTGGCCTGAATCGCCTGCGGATCAATATCAATACCAATGGCTTTTGCTGCACCCAGTTTCAGCGCCGCGATAGCCAGAATGCCGGAACCGCAGCCAAAGTCGATGACTGTTTTACCGGTTAAATCGAGGCTGTCGAGCCATTGCAGGCACAGAGAGGTAGTTGGATGGGTACCCGTACCAAACGCCAGCCCTGGATCTAACATCACGTTGACGGCGTTTTCGTCCGGCACATCACGCCAGCTTGGGCAGATCCACAGTCGTTCACCAAAGCGCATCGGGTGGAAATTATCCATCCATTCGCGCTCCCAGTCTTTATCTTCCAGTTGTTCGATTTTATGCGCGAAGCCCGCGCCGAGCAGCGGATGGTTTTCCAGAATCGCCACCACGTCGTTCATATCGGTTTCAGCGTCGAACAGACCAATCACATCGGTGTCGCCCCACAGGCGCGTTTCGCCCGGCAGCGGCTCAAACACAGGCGTATCGTGGGTATCCTGAAAAGTGATAGAAACGGCACCCGCTTCCATCAGCGCATCGCTAAGATCTTCCGCGTTCGCGCCGGTGGTGTTCAGTTTCAGTTGGATCCAAGGCATGGCAAAACTCTTTATTTATCAGTAGTCAAAACGGTAGCTTGCGGGACGGATGTACCGAAACGGTTTCCGACCAGGAAAGCCAGCAAACTTAGTAGTAACGAGGGCACGATAGGGTGGAAGCCCAGGTACTGAATATTCAGCGTCGCGAGTACGGCATACAGCACGCCGCCAACGATCATCGCACTTAGCGCGCCTTTGGCGTTGGCGCGTTCCCAGTAAAGACCCAGCACCAGCGGCCACAGGAAAACGGCTTCCAGCCCACCGAGGCCAGCAAATTCAGCCAGATGATCATTTCTGGCGGCTTCCAGGCGGCAAGCAGCAGCAACGCGCCGAGAACTAACGTAATTACCGCCGACATCCGCTTCAGACGCGTCTCGTTTTGCATTTGATCCGGACGGATATTCAGATAGAGATCTTTAATGATCGTAGCGGAACTTTGCAGCAACTGGGCATTGATCGTCGACATGATCGCGGCCATCGGTGCAGCCAGGAAGATCCCGGCAGCAAACGGTGGCAGCACTTTTACCATTAACGTCGGGATCACCAGGTCCGGTACGGTGAGATCGGGGATCACCGCCCGACCTAACGCTCCGGCCAGGTGCATACCGAACATCAGGATTGCGACCACAATCGTACCGATGATGATCCCCCGATGTACGGCTTTGCTGTCTTTATAAGAGATACAGCGCACCGCAGTATGCGGCAGGCCTATAACGCCAAAGCACACCAGTACCCAGAACGACGTCATAAACGCAGGTGACAGAATATCGTCAGCGCCTTGTGGCGTAACCAGTTGCGGATCGATGGTTTGCAGCGTCTCTACTGCATTGCTTAAGCCGCCAGCAGCATGGACCACGCCAATAAGCAGCACAATGGTGCCAATCAGCATCACCAGCCCTTGCATGGTGTCGTTCAGCACGCTGGCGCGAAAGCCGCCAAAGGCGGTGTAGAGCGCAATGCTGATACCGAAAATCAGCAGCCCGGTTTCATAAGGAATACCCGCCGCGGTTTCCAGCAGGCGCGCACCGCCGATAAACTGCACGGTCATCGCACCAACGAACGCAACCAGCAAACTTAAACTCGCCAGCCACACCAGCAGACGACTCTGGTAGCGGGCAAACAGCATATCGTTCAGCGTCACCGCATTGTAGCGGCGCGCAAGAATCGCGAACTTCTTGCCGAGAATACCGAGCGAAAGCCAGACCGCAGGAAGCTGAATCATCGCCAGCAATACCCAACCCAGGCCGTATTTATAAGCAGCGCCAGGCCCGCCGATAAACGAACTGGCACTGATATAGGTCGCGGTGAGCGTCATCGCCAGCACAATACCGCCCATAGAGCGGCTGCCGAGGAAATACTCATTAAGGAAGGTGCCGGTGCTCCGTTTACGCATCGCATAAACAGAGATACCGAACACCACCACCAGATAGGCGACCAGCGGTAGAATCACTTCAAGCTGCATCGTCATCCTCCAGTGGGATATCGCGATAGATAAATTTCACCATCGCCCAGCACAGTCCAATAAACAGCAGCGGCGTCAGGATGCAGGCCATCTCAAACCAGCGCGGAAAGCCGGTAAAACCGGGGGCAACGCCAGGTAAGTAAGCGGCTACTAACCATACCGCCAGATACAAAAGGGTCAGCCCCAGCGCCAGCGCGCCTCTTTATGGGCCTGAACAAAACGAGTGTCCACGGAAGGGGTCCTCCTCATGGGGGGATACGAGAAACGGGCAATTCTACGGCAAGTCTTCAGGCAGGGAAAATAATCTGACAGAAAATTGCCGTTCAGTGCTCCTGCAAAAAGTCTTCAATGTCAGCCAGTGAGGATATCCCTTCCATCGGACCTTGCCGCATTACCGCAAGCGCGCCGCTGGCATTTGCATATTGCAGCGCCTTGTGTGCCGGGATACCGGATAAGAAAAGAGTGACAACGTTGCGCCAAAGCAGTCGCCTGCACCCGTTGGATCGATAATTTCGATATCGTGGCCTGTAACATGCTGGGCGTGTAATGTACCGTTTTTAAGCTTGTAATAGCTGGCCCCACGCTGGGCGCGTTTTATCGCCACATGTTTTACGCCGCCGTGGAGAAGATCGCTAACAATCTGTTCTTCTGACAGATTTTTGTGACGCGCGAAGAAAGGGAGTTCGCTTTCGCTGGGGATAAAAATATCCGTATATTCAATCAAATAATCGAGGGCCTGCGCCATTTCAGGAATGCTCAGCATCTCTTTGCGAATATTGGGATCGAAAGAAACGGTGCCGCCAGCCGATTTGATCGTCGTTATTGCTTTACGCATGACATCGATCATGCGAAATGAGAATAACGATGAGCCCACAATATGCAGATGGTTACACTGTTTTAGCAGATCCTTATCAATGTGCTCGGCAGTAAACAAACCGCAGGCGCTGTTAGGGATATTAAAGACGAAATCCCGCTGCTGGGGATTTTGATAACTCACGAATGCCGTACCTGTTACGGCATTGTTCATAACGTGGATCCCATCGGTAATGACACCTTCATGACGGAGGCGCTCTATAATGAGTCGGCCAAAATCATCATTACCAACACATCCGAAGAAGATGGCCCGATGGGACAGTTTTGCCACCTGAGCAGCAAAAATTGCTGGCGCACCGCTGGGAAATGGCCCGATAAACTCCCCAGGCTGAGTGAATTTTTGATGCGGGTTGCGGGACAAAAACTCGGCCAGCAATTCGCCCATAGCGCAGATAGTTATTGTCACAAAACCCCTCTCATTCCTGAAGCCTTTCGCGATTGGACCAGGTAAAGCACTCATTACTGGTATAAAGGATAACGAAATCAGCCGACTGCAATTGTTGCTGATATTGTTCGTTAATGCTGCGGCTGACGATCACATTTTCTGCTTGATGCAAATGCCCGATAGCAGCCGTTGATGGCGCAGGATCGGCGGCAACGATAACCGTCTTATTCTGGGCATTATCGAAACAGAGCTGCCAGGCAGCGGCAAGTCTGGGAACGTTGATATTTAAAGTACCATCAGCATCCAGATGGCTGATTTCCAGAATGCTATGTGTAATGGTGAAATGCTGAAGTGCCTGTTCGAGAGGTTTTCCGGCCAGTGCGGTGTCGGGGCGCAGCATTTCACTGCCAGCCAGTATTATTTCGCCATCAATAAACTGATTTGCCAGCAGCGCATGTTCGGGATCGTTGGTGATCAGACGCAGTTTTTTCACTTCGCTGAGCAAAGGAATGATCTTACGGCAGATTGTCCCATGTCCAAGAAATAGCGTGTCACGATCGCGAATTAATCGTGCGCAATGTCGTGCTATTTCCATTTGTTGTGCCAGAGACAACGGCGCGATCGGTTGTATCGCTTCTGGTTCAGAGGAGAGTGGTGTCGCAATAGCACCGCCAAATGATCGCTTTAAATATCCCTGTTGCTCCAGATAACTGAGATCGCCGCGGATCGTCACGCCAGAGACACCAAGTTGCGCAGATAAGTCATCAACTTTGATTTCACCCTGGGCGGCAACAATTTCTGCAATTTTTAATCTGCGTTTCAGTAAGTTAGACGATTTTCTCGGCACGTTAACACTCTTCATTGGCCTTTAATGCGTAACACTATAGCCCCTTGTATTTTTCTTTGAAAGTTATCCTTCAATAATATCGACAATTCGAAAAGAAAAGCATGGGCTAAAAATCGCAACGAAAATATCTTAATACATTGAAAAATAAATGAATAACTTAATATTTATGCAGATGTACTATTGGTTTCACTTGCAAAGTGAAAAACAAATTAAGTTATTTTTTGTAAGTTATTTTGATGATATTCGACATGCATCACGCTTTTTGCCGCTTTTGCTGTGTTAGTTTGCTTTCAAAATTGAAAGTGAAGATTCTGTTTCTTCATTTTGTAAGGCGAACGACAAATAACAGGAGCTGCGATGTACATCATTTCAAGCAAAAAGCATGCTGAAAAATGCCCAAGTCAGAGGGAAGTATGCCGTCCCTGCTTTCAACATTCATAACCTTGAAACTTTACAGGTAGTTGTTGAGAGCGCTGCACAACTTCGCTCTCCCGTTATGCTGGCGGGAACACCGGGTACTTATCGTTATGGCGGCGTGGGTAGTTTAATTTCGTTAGTACAATCGCTGGCTCGCGAGTACAACCTGCCGTTAGTCCTGCATCTCGACCATCATGAAGAGAGTGATGACATTTTTAATAAGGTTCGCGCAGGGATCCGTTCTGTCATGATTGATGGCTCCCATTTGCCATTTGAAGACAACATTGCGCGAGTGCAAGAAGTTACCACCTTTTGCCATCGCTTTGATGTTAGCGTTGAGGCCGAGCTAGGGCGTCTTGGCGGCCAGGAGGACGATCTGCTGGTGGATGAAAAAGATTCAGCTTATACCTCACCAGCCGCAGCTGCAGAGTTTGTTCAACGTACCCAAATTGACTCCCTGGCGGTAGCAATCGGCACAGCACATGGTTTATATGCGCATGAACCACGACTGGATTTTGTGCGGCTGGAACAGATCCGTCAGCAAGTGGAGATTCCGCTGGTGTTGCATGGTGCTTCGGGCTTATCGGAACAGGACGTTCAGCACTGTATTCGCCGCGGTATTTGTAAAGTAAATGTCGCGACAGAATTGAAAATTGCGTTTGCCGATGCGTTAAAAGGATATTTCTACAACAATCCAGCGGCAAATGATCCTCGCCACTATATGCAGCCCGCAAAGGCCGCCATGAAAGAAGTCGTAACTCGTATTATTGGCGTCTGTGGTAGTGAAGGGAAAAATTTAATACGATTGTACCCTACTAAAAACAATGAGGATTTGTTTTATGAAAAATATTAAATTACTTGGTTCAGCTATGTTGGTGAGCCTAGCATTATTCTCGCAAAGTTCATTGGCAAAAGAGTATAAAATCGGTGCGTCATTATTAACACAGCAACATCCATTTCTATATTGATCTTGCGAATGCCATGAAAGAAGAGGCGAAAAAAGACAATGTCAATTTAAGTGTCTCTATTGCCAATCAGGATTTAAACAAACAACTTTCTGATGTTGAGGATTTTATTACTAAAAAAGTGGATGCCATTATTATCTCTCCGGTTGATTCGAAAGGCGTCCAGGCGGCGATAATTAAAGCCGATAAGGCCGGTATTCCCGTTATCACCGTCGACGTCGCTGCGGAAGGCGTTCCGGTCGTATCGCATGTTGCGACCGATAACTACGCGGGAGGCGTTGAAGCAGGCAAGTTAATGGGCAAACTTTTGAATGGCAAAGGTACTGTAGCCATTATTTCTTATCCGGCACTACAATCGGTGGTTGCGCGCGTTGATGGTTTTAAGAAAGGGTTAAGCGAGACACCGGATATTAAAATTGTTGCTGAACAACCAGGTATAACGCGGGCTGAAGCGTTAACGACTGCGCAAAACATTATGCAGGCCAACGCCAACCTGAATGGTCTGTTTGGCTTTGGTGATGATGCGGCGTTGGCAGCGGTTATCGCAGCGAAATCTGCGCATAACGACAACATCAAAATCATTGGTTTTGACGGCATGAAAGAAGCGCGTGATGCCGTTGACAGTGAAAAAACGTTTGCGGCCGTGATTCGGCAATATCCCGATCAAATGGGGGCTAAAGCCATTGATGCTGCTGTTGATCACCTCAATGGTAAACCGGTAGAAAAAATGATCCCGGTACAACCCGGCGTTTATACAGGTAAATAATAAACATCTTCATTTCACAACAAAACGTTATCGACGTTTTGTTGTGACACCGAGGTCATTATGACGGATGTTATTCTTGATGTTTCGCATATTGCGAAGACATTTGGTCATGTTCAGGCATTAAAAAATATTACACTCTCTTTACGTAAAGGGCGGGTGCATACTTTATTAGGCGAGAATGGTGCCGGTAAATCGACATTAATGAAAATACTCGCCGGTGTTTATCCGCCAACCCAGGGAACGATAACACTACGTGGTGAAACCATCACCATTAATAATCCGCAGCATTCTCGCCAGTTAGGGATTGCGATTATTTTTCAGGAACTGAGCCTGAGTAATAATATGACCGTGGCGGAAAATATCTATGCCAATAATGAACCGCGACGTTTTGGCATTATTAATGATAAAAAATGCTCGCAGATTGCCAGAATCTCCTCGCGGAACTGGGCATCCCTCTGGATCCGCTGGAAATGGTCGGCAATATGTCGATGGCACATAGGCAACTGGTAGAAATTGCCAAAGCCTTAAGCTATGCAGCGGATGTCGTGATTATGGATGAACCGACATCTTCGCTAAGTGATAATGAAGCAGAGATTCTGTTTAACATTATTGAGAAATTAAAGCAGCGAGGTTGTGCGGTTATTTATATCTCTCATCGCATGGATGAAATTATGCGGATTTCAGATGATATTTCGGTGATCCGCGACGGTGAGTATAATCGCTACGCATGAAAGAAAAACAGTGATATCCAGCATTTGATTGCCCAAATGGTTGGTCGGGAAATGAAAAATATTTGGCCAGCACGTCTTGGGGAAAGCCGGAATGAAATGTTCCTGCAAAACTGGAAGTAAAAAACCTTTCCCACATCATCCTTGCTTTTTAAAGAGGTCATGTTTCGCTGTGCGTCCGGGGGAAGTCCTTGGATTTTTTGGCCTGGTGGGAGCCGGGCGTTCCGATGTGATGAAGGCGCTATTTGGCCTCGTTTCGTATCACGGAACTGTGTTGATTGATGGTAAGGAAGTCAGGATCGCTAATCCCAAACAGGCTATTGATCATGGCATTGCTTTTGTGACCGAAAACCGCAAGGAAGAAGGGTTAGTGCTGATGCACGACGTCAATATGAACACGCACCATGTGGCGTTTCAATATAACGCTTCGCGGATGGGACTCATCAATCACCGACAAGAAGAGGCGAAGACGCTGCAATCTATTGCCAGAATGAACACTAAAGTGAGTTCTGTACATCAGGCAGTGGGAGCGCTGAGCGGCGGTAATCAACAGAAAATCGTGTTATCGAAGTGGCTGGAGAAAACTCCGCGTATTTTATTGCTCGATGAGCCAACGCGCGGAGTGGATGTCGGCGCAAAATTTGAAATCTATAACGTGATACGTCAACTGGCTGCGGCAGGGACAGCAATTATTCTGGTGTCCTCTGAACTGCCAGAAGTCATGGCACTTAGCGATCGTCTGGTGGTAATGCGTAATAAAACGATTGCCGATATTTATTCATGTGAAAATTTAACGCAGACACAGGTAATGACCGCTGCAACAGGAGTACGTTAAATGACAGAGAAAACTCTTGCCAGTCCGAAACCTTCGGAAATTGCCATTGCAAATAATTTAAAAAAAGTCTTCAGGCAATATGGTGGTATCCTCAGTGGAATGGTGGTGTTAATCATTCTGTTCAGTTTTATTAATGACAGTTTTTTTACTGCCAATAACATTACTAATATTATTCTTCAGGTTTCGATAATTGCAATTACCGCCTATGGAATGACTTATGTACTTTTGCTTGGCGATATTGATTTATCGGTCGGTTCAACCATTGCATTGATTGGCACATTTGCTGCGCTTGGGACTTCATGGGGAATTCCATTTATTTTATTGGTCCCATTATCCATTATTGCAGCCCTGGCTCTGGGGATGATAAATGGTGGCTTGACGGCTATAGCGGGTATCCCTTCGTTTATTGTCACCGTTGCTACAATGGGGATCTTCCGTGGTATCGCTTATATAGTGACCGATGGTATGCCCATCATGATTAAAGATGATGCCTTTCTGGCGCTGGGGAATGGAGAATTTCTCTATATACCTATTCCTATCTGGATATTAATCATCTTATTGCTGATTAACCACTTCATTCTTACTAAAACAACCTTTGGACGAAAAATTTATATCACTGGTGGTAATAAAGAAGCGGCAGTTTATTCAGGGATAAATGTCACCCGCTTGAAAATTAAAGTCTTTATGATTACCGCCGTGCTGGCAGGTATCAGCGGGATGATCCTCGCCTCACGGCTCTATTCCGGGCAACCGAATTCCGCGTTGAGCTACGAACTGGATGCTATTGCCGCGGCTGTACTGGGAGGCACCAGCCTGAACGGCGGCTATGGAACCGTGGTGGGGACGGTGATCGGCGCATTAACCATCGGTGTTATTAATAATGGCATGAACTTAATGAATGTTCCCTATTTTTACCAGATGGTGGTTAAAGGATTAGTCATTCTTGTAGCCGTTTATTTTGACGTAAGAAATAAAAGAAAACGCAGCTAATCATTTCAAGGAATTAATCATATGAGTAAGGTCTTCACAATTGGAGAAATTCTGGTTGAAATTATGGCGAGTAAAATCGGCCAGCCATTTGATCAACCAGGTATCTGGAACGGCCCTTATCCCAGTGGTGCACCCGCTATTTTTATCGACCAGGTGACACGTCTTGGCGTTCCGTGCGGCATCATTAGCTGTGTGGGGAATGATGGCTTTGGTGATATTAATATACATCGTCTGGCTGCTGATGGTGTGGATATCAGGGGGATTTCAGTCTTACCTCTGGAAGCTACCGGGAGCGCCTTTGTTACTTATCATAACTCTGGCGATCGCGATTTTATTTTTAATATCAAGAATGCCGCTTGCGGTAAATTATCGGCGCAGCATGTTGATGAAAATATTCTGAAGGACTGTACCCATTTTCATATTATGGGTTCATCCCTGTTTTCATTCCATATGGTAGATGCAGTAAAGAAAGCGGTAACCATTGTAAAAGAGAATGGTGGCGTTATTTCTTTTGACCCTAATATTCGGAAAGAGATGCTTGATATTCCAGAAATGCGCGACGCCCTCCACTTTGTTCTTGAGTTAACAGATATCTATATGCCCAGCGAGGGAGAAGTGTTGCTCTTGTCGCCACACTCGACGCCGGAGCGTGCAATCGCTGGTTTTCTTGAAGAAGGTGTTAAAGAGGTGATTGTGAAGCGCGGCAATCAGGTGCCAGTTACTACTCCGCGAATGAGCAGTTTCATGTTGAGAGCTATCCGGTGGAAGAAGTTGACCCGACCGGTGCGGGAGACTCTTTGGTGGCGCGTGGATTGCCTGCCGCCAGCTAGGGTTTGACGCCCATCGGGCATTACAATATGCCAACGCCAGCGGTGCACTGGCGGTAACCCGACGTGGCCCAATGGAGGGAACGTCTCGCCTTGCGGAAATCGAAGCGTTCATCCAGCGCCATGACATGTCCATTCGGGAAGCAGCACAATGAAAAACGAAATTTGGTCGTGGATTGGCGATCTCTCGCAGGTTGCCGGAATTAAACACTATGAGTTACGTAGTGGCAGAGCAAAGGGGACAGAAGCGTTTGATGTCCGTACTGGTGCGGGACTGGCATTTACGGTGGTAAAAGATCGCGCGCTGGATATTGCATGGGCCAGCTACAAGGACACTGCGCTCTCTTTTATCACCCCCAACGGCATTGTCGCCCCCGCTTTTTTTGGAGTCTCAGGGCAACGGTTTTTTACGTAGCTTCTACGCGGGGTTACTGACTACCTGCGGACTTAGCTACATTGGCACGCCCTGTGAGGATGACGGAGAAACGCTGGGGTTACACGGGCGTTTGGCTGCGACTCCAGCAGAAGAGGTGGGGTATCGCACAGAACGGACCGACGACGGCATTGAATTTGTCATCAATGGCAAAGTACGGGAAACACGATTGTTCGGTGAAAATCTGACGCTGGAAAGGACCATTCGCTGCCGCTATGGCGAAAATGTGCTGCGCATTGAAGACAAGGTGACTAATCATGGTTTCACCCGCCAGCCGCTGCAAATTCTTTATCACTTTAATTACGGCTGGCCTTTATTATCGCCACAGGCAGAAATTTTGCTGTCGGCTAAAAGCGTAACGCCACGAACTCCGCATGCGGCGGAAGGGTTAGCCAGTCATCTGGAGATTTGTACCCCACAGCCCGGTTTTGACGAGCAGGTTTACTATCTCACGTTGAATAGCGACAGTCAGGGGATGAGTAAAGTTGCGCTGGTGAACGCTGAACTGGGGTGGGGAATTTACGAGAAATTCGACACCATGCAGCTACCCAACTTTATCCAGTGGAAAAATTTAGGCGCGGGTGAATATGTTATGGGGCTGGAGGTCAGCAATAGTTTTCCTGACGGTCGTGATAAAGAACGAGCGCAGGGGCGTCTGCCCTTTATTGAGCCAGGGGAAACAAAGACATACTGCTTTGAGCTGGGAATTGTTGATGGCGATGCTGAAATTAGCGCGTTGAAAGCGGAAATTGCAAGCTACCGTTAGCTAACGGCAATAAAAACGCCGGGCAGCGTTAACAGGCCCGGCGTTGATTACGTTCTTTGCTAAGCGCGATGAAAACACCGCGCGTCACAAATTATTTTTCCTGAAGACCGAGTTTTTTCTCCAGATAGTGGATGTTAGTGCCACCATGCTGGAAGTTCTCGTCATTCATGATGCGGATCTGCAGATCAACGTTGGTTTTGATACCGTCGATGATCAGCTCCTGCAGCGCATTCTTCATGCGGGCAATCGCCACGTCACGGTTTTCACCGTAGCAAATCAGCTTACCGATCATTGAGTCATAGTACGGCGGTACGGTGTAGCCCGCGTAGATATGAGACTCCCAACGCACGCCAAAACCGCCTGGTGCGTGGAAACGGGTGATTTTGCCCGGGCTTGGCAGGAAGGTGTTCGGATCTTCGGCGTTGATACGGCATTCCACCGCATGGCCGCGAACGTGAACTTCTTCTTGCTTGATCGACAGCGGTTGACCGGCAGCGATACGCAGCTGTTCTTTGATCAGGTCAACGCCGGTGATCATTTCGGTAACCGGATGTTCTACCTGAATACGGGTGTTCATTTCGATGAAATAGAACTCGCCGTTTTCGAACAGGAACTCGAAAGTACCTGCGCCGCGATAGCCGATATCAACACACGCTTTAGCACAACGTTCGCCGATGTAGCGACGCAGTTCCGGAGTAATGCCCGGTGCTGGTGCTTCTTCGACCACTTTCTGGTGGCGGCGCTGCATGGAGCAGTCACGTTCCGCCAGATAGATAGCGTTGCCCTGACCGTCAGCCAGTACCTGAATCTCGACGTGGCGAGGATTTTCCAGGTATTTCTCCATGTAAACCATATCGTTGCTGAAAGCAGCTTTCGCTTCCGCACGGGTCATGGAGATGGATTGTGCCAGTTCAGCGTCGCCGCGCACTACGCGCATACCGCGACCGCCGCCGCCGCCGGAGGCTTTGATAATTACCGGATAACCAATGCGTTTAGCAATGGCGCGGTTTTTATCCATATCGTCGCCCAGCGGGCCGTCAGAACCCGGTACGCAAGGAACGCCAGCTTTTTTCATCGCCGCGATTGCGGATACTTTGTCGCCCATCAGGCGAATGGTTTCTGCTTTCGGGCCAATGAAGATAAAGCCGGAGCGTTCAACCTGTTCAGCAAAGTTGGCGTTCTCGGAGAGGAAGCCGTAGCCCGGATGGATTGCTACTGCGCCGGTGATTTCAGCGGCGCTGATGATTGCCGGGATGTTCAGATAACTTTTTACTGACGGAGCAGGGCCGATACAGACCGTTTCATCTGCCAGTAATACGTGTTTTAAATCGCGATCCGCGCTGGAGTGCACAGCGACAGTCTTGATGCCCAATTCTTTACAGGCACGAAGAATACGCAATGCAATCTCGCCGCGGTTGGCAATAACAATTTTATCCAGCATGTTCGCCTCGTTACTCGATGACGACCAGCGGCTCGTCAAATTCTACCGGTTGTCCACTTTCGACCAGAATTGCTTTCACGGTACCGGATTTGTCCGCTTCGATCTGGTTCATCATTTTCATGGCTTCAACGATGCACAGGGTATCGCCCACGTTGACTTTCTGACCCACTTCGATGAACGCTTTTGCGTCCGGGCTTGGGGTGCGGTAGAAAGTACCAACCATCGGGGAACGTACGATGTGACCACTGATTTCCGCTGCTGCTGGCGCTTCCATGGAAGGAACGGTCGCCGGAGCGGCTGCGTTAGATTGAGCTGGCTGCTGCATCATTGGTGCAGCGTAAGCTTGTTGCATCACAGGGAAACTTGCGGCAGGAGCTGCACGGCTAATGCGTACTGACTCTTCGCCTTCAGAAATTTCCAGTTCGGAGATGCCTGATTCTTCAACCAGCTCGATCAGTTTTTTAATCTTACGAATATCCATGAGTGGGTTCCGTACTCTTTGTTTAGTGTGATTGTGACAGGCGTTTCACCGCCGTCTGTAAAGCGTATGCCCCGACAGCTGTATGCATAGCGATAAATTCCAGCAGGCCGGGACGCCGGTCTATTTTGCCCCAGAGTGTCAATGTTAGACTTGACGGACATTGTGCAGCGATCTGCTGCTATCCTCCGGCAAAAAACAAAATATACCTTCGTTGCGCCAATGTCACCTTTTCCGCAGCGCAAAAACTGCGTCAGGGAGGACGAGGTCGCACATTATAACGATTTCGTAGCAATTGGCAGCTAAATACTGGTCTTATCAGGGAAGATAATCAACAGCTAACATGTAAATAACCTTCAACACCGTGTAATTTGCAACAAGCCGCACAATTCACGAATTAGCGCCATCTCGACGGAACTTCTTATAACGTAAGGCTAAAGCCTGTAAAAGCCAGCCCTGCGAAGATGAGGGGCTGCAATGAGATAATCTTCACAGACCACAAATAATGTAGGGATGCCAGGATCGCGACAAGATCGACGACATTACGCAGCGGTTGCTGGGGATTGCCCAATTTTCACTGCATCGTCTGGATAAACGTGAATGCTAAAGCACGCAAAATCAACCGCCTGACAATGCTCAGCATGAAATAGGTTTAACTGGTTAATTTGCAATCAAACAAAATCAGATTATTCCCCCCATTTTGCAGAAGGTAAACTGTTTTGTCAGGCGGCAGTACGGCTATGTGATGCACTGCCGCGTGACAATAAAAAAGCCGATTTGGTAGCAAAATCGGCTTCGGTGAGTTTGCAGCATTCATCACATACTCCGACAAGCTTTTTCAAGCATGACGGAGGTTGCGTTAATGCAAGGTTTCTACCCAGGGATAAAAGTGACCGTTACGGCGGATGAATATCTGTGTTGTCAGAGGATGGTCATCCTCACGGAAGCATTGTTCTGTTAACTGTCGTAATGCGCTGAGATTTGCTGGCTGATCATTGTGGGTGAAAAACAGTTTTCCTCTGGAGGGAACTGTCACTAACAGGTCGCCGCATTCAGGAGCGGGTGATTGCACCCAAAGATCGTCAATGAGCATCAGACTGGGCTCATAAGTACCCCCTGCGGAGATAACGGCAACTTTTCCATCGTTTGCGCCGGTATCAACGATTTCAGCCGTAACTTCCGGCAATATTTGCTTCAAATTACTGATGGCTTGTTCGCGGTCAATGGTCACTTCGCAGCGCATCAGATAGCGCATGGTTTCGCTACCGTCTTCAGCAAACAGGATAATTAACTCATCGTTAAAGTCTTCCCAGGCAAAATCAAGCGAGGCGTTGAGGACCTCTGGATCAGACTCATACTGGCTAAGCTGTTGGCGAACGGTATCCAGCCAGGCTTTTTCTTTAATCACCGGGACAATACAGCGCCCGGCCGGCAGCATTTCTGCAAGCTGTTTCAGCATATCTGCAGCCACTTCTTCCAGCGGGTCTGGTGCGGCTTGATAACGTTTGTAGGCATCATCAAGGGTGATTTCCACCGTTTGGTGACCCGTATCAATGCGCATCAATTTATGGTCAGTCGAAATCATGACTTTCCAGTTTGGATGATGTTGTACAACTTCATGACCAAGATATTCGACGAAAGCTGTCCGGCTAACCGCTTTTCCCGTTAACCGATTGAATAATGATTTCAAAATGAGTTCCCTCTCTTATTATTCCCTGCTAAATGGTTAGTTAACCTTCACCAGCGTGCGACCCTGGATCTGGTTATTAATGATGGCCTCGGCAAATTTCGGTGCCTCTGCCAGAGATATCTCTTTTGCCGCCTGGGTATAGAATGATTCCGGTAAATCGGCGACCAGTCGCTGCCAGGCTTGTGCGCGGCGTGCTGGTGGCGTCATCACTGAATCCACCCCCTGTAAACGGACATTACGCAGAATAAATGGCATGACCGTGGTTGGCAGAGTAAAACCACCCGCCAGACCACAGGCCGCCACGCAGCCGCCGTAATTCATTTGCGCCAGCACTTTCGCCAGCACTTTGTCGCCAACGGTGTCAATTGCCCCAGCCCAGAGTTGTTTTTCCAGAGGACGGGATTCGGCAAACTCATCACGAGGGAGAATACGACTGGCACCTAAACTTTTCAGGTATTCATGGGTACTTTCGCGACCGGAAACGGCAACGACCTGATAACCCAACTTATGCAGCAGCGCCACGGCGGTACTGCCGACGCCACCACTGGCACCCGTCACGACAATCTCCCCGTCCTGCGGGCGAACACCGGCATCTTCCAGCGCCATCACACACAGCATGGCGGTAAAACCGGCAGTACCGATAATCATTGCTTTACGCGCGTCCAGCCCTTGCGGCATGGCAACCAGCCAGTCACCTTTCACTCGCGCCTGCTCCGCCAGCCCACCCCAGTGGTTTTCACCAACGCCCCAGCCAGTGAGTAATACCTCCTGACCGGCATGAAAACGCGGATCTTCGCTGGTGCGTACAGTTCCGGCAAAATCGATCCCAGGAATCATCGGAAAATTACGGATGATTTTTCCCTTACCGGTAATTGCCAGCGCATCTTTGTAGTTCAGGCTCGACCAGTGAACATCAACCGTGACATCGCCCTCCGGCAGGCGACTTTCGTCCAGAGTCTGTACCGATGCGAGAGTTTTGCCGTCCTGCTGTTCTAAAAGTAACGCCTGCATAAGTGGTCCTCATGTGCATGATGGATTGGAAAATAATTTCTGAAGACTATACTCGCTAATGGAAAAGCAAAGCCGATGAAGCGCAATAAATTGCGAGATAAATCTGATTTGCTAGTATGCCCGCTTCCTCACTATCGGAGTTAACACAAGGATGAGATTAACGACGAAATTTTCGGCCTTTGTTACGCTGCTCACCGGGTTAACAATTTTTGTGACTTTGCTGGGCTGTTCGCTAAGTTTCTACAACGCCATTCAGTATAAGTTTAGTCATCGCGTTCAGGCGGTGGCGACGGCGATTGATACCCATCTTGTGTCGAATGACTTCAGCGCATTAAGGCCACAAATTACCGAATTAATGATGTCAGCAGATATCGTTCGTGTAGACCTGCTGCATGGTGATAAACAGGTTTATACCCTCGCCAGAAATGGTAGTTATCGTCCGGTTGGCACCAGCGATCTGTTTCGCGAACTGAGCGTTCCGTTGATAAAGCATCCGGGGATGTCGCTGCGTCTGGTTTATCAGGATCCGATGGGCAACTATTTCCATTCGTTGATGACCACCGCGCCGCTCACGGGGGCGATTGGCTTTATCATTCTTATGCTCTTCCTGGCGGTTCGCTGGTTACAACGGCAACTTGCCGGGCAAGAATTGCTGGAAACCCGGGCTACTCGTATCTTAAACGGTGAGCGTGGCTCTAATGTGTTGGGAACCATCTATGAATGGCCGCCCAGAACCAGCAGTGCGCTGGATACGCTGCTTCGTGAAATTCAGAACGCACGCGAACAACACAGCCGTCTTGATACGCTGATCCGCTCTTATGCCGCCCAGGACATGAAAACCGGCCTCAATAACCGACTCTTCTTCGATAATCAGTTAGCAACGTTACTGGAAGATCAGGAGAAAGTAGGTACCCACGGGATCGTGATGATGATTCGTCTACCGGATTTCAATATGTTGAGCGATACCTGGGGGCACAGCCAGGTTGAAGAACAGTTCTTCACTCTGACGAATCTGCTGTCGACATTTATGATGCGCTACCCTGGCGCACTGCTGGCGCGTTACCACCGCAGTGATTTTGCTGCGCTGTTGCCCCACCGGACGTTAAAAGAGGCTGAGAGCATAGCCAGTCAGTTAATCAAAGCCATCGATACCTTGCCGAACAATAAAATGCTCGATCGCGACGATATGATCCACATTGGTATCTGTGCCTGGCGTAGTGGTCAGGATACCGAGCAGGTAATGGAACATGCAGAGTCTGCCACGCGTAATGCGGGATTGCAGGGCGGCAATAGCTGGGCTATTTACGATGACTCGTTGCCTGAAAAAGGACGCGGTAATGTTCGCTGGCGTACGCTTATCGAGCAAATGCTGAGTCGCGGCGGCCCGCGCCTTTATCAAAAACCGGCGGTTACTCGCGAAGGTCAGGTTCATCATCGCGAACTCATGTGCCGCATCTTCGATGGTAACGAAGAGGTTAGCTCGGCGGAGTATATGCCGATGGTCTTGCAGTTTGGCTTATCGGAAGAGTATGACCGCCTGCAAATCAGCCGTCTGATTCCACTATTGCGTTACTGGCCGGAGGAAAATCTGGCGATTCAGGTTACCGTTGAGTCGCTGATTCGCCCGCGTTTTCAGCGTTGGCTGCGCGATACGTTAATGCAATGTGAAAGATCGCAACGAAAACGCATAATTATTGAACTTGCAGAGGCCGATGTAGGTCAACATATCAGTCGTTTACAACCTGTTATTCGTTTAGTGAATGCTTTAGGGGTACGGGTAGCCGTCAACCAGGCTGGTTTGACGCTGGTTAGCACCAGTTGGATCAAAGAACTTAATGTTGAGTTACTCAAGCTCCATCCGGGGCTGGTCAGAAACATTGAGAAGCGAACGGAGAACCAGCTGCTGGTTCAAAGCCTGGTGGAAGCCTGCTCCGGGACCAGCACCCAGGTTTACGCCACCGGTGTGCGTTCGCGAAGCGAGTGGCAGACCCTGATTCAGCGCGGTGTTACAGGTGGGCAAGGGGATTTTTTCGCGTCCTCACAGCCACTTGATACTAACGTGAAAAAATATTCACAAAGATACTCGGTTTAACCTGCCGTTTAATCCGTTTTCACGTAGAATAACGCGCGCTGCGTCTCATGGGAGTGTGCTTGTCTGCTCGCCAGATTGTTGCAGCACATATGCAGATGAATGACCTTACGCGGTTGCAAACAGGCGAGGAATGCTGCTGATGCATTAAGCCTTTCTGGACTCAGGCAGAGATTTGTAACAAAGGAAACGAACTGCACTAATTTTCACCGTAGCAGATGATTTTTGCGCCTTGTCGCTGCTGCGTGTGGTTGGTAAAGTAAGCGGATTTTCTTTTCCGCCCCAGCTTTCAGGATTATCCCTTAGTAGTGAAAAAATTTCGTGGCATGTTTTCCAATGACTTGTCCATTGACCTGGGTACTGCGAATACCCTCATTTATGTAAAAGGACAAGGCATCGTATTGAATGAGCCTCCGTGGT
>ENA-OQCW01000505-OQCW01000505.1-human-gut-metagenome-genome-assembly--contig:-NODE-505-length-22766-cov-3.775343_pt1 | contig 22766 bp, 33 predicted proteins | sample MGYA00242767_ERZ504593 | MGnify/ENA primary metagenome ERZ504593 (study PRJEB26092, sample SAMD00036307) | human gut metagenome | host: Homo sapiens | study: EMG produced TPA metagenomics assembly of... | reverse complement strand
TTCCGGTAAAGCGTAAATATCTTCAATAGTGTAACCTTGTTCTTGTGGTAAAGCCATGTAAACACTTCCTTTCAATGGTTAGCTGTGCTACTTTTCTTAGTCTTGCCTGTTTTTTCGTCTAAAATATGGATCTGAGGGAATTAAGTTCTGTATTTTAAAGGGTGAAACTCAATGTACAGATTTTTTTAAAAATAAAGTGATTTTATTTATGATTGTTCACGTTCCATTCTTTAGACTGATTGTATTTTTTATGTAGCGATTTACACTTTCCCCAGCTATTACTGCTGCTGCTTTTATTTCATCATATTTTTCTTTCTTGGACGTCAAGAGGAATACGCTTTAATTTATTTTTTGCATATTGTATATCGACTTCTTTTTTACTTTCGTTATCAGCCATATTTACACCTTCTTTCCAGATGTGGTGTTTAAATTAAAGGACATCTTTTCGATTATAATAATATAATACTATAAAAATAAAACTATGTACATAGTTGTAATATACAAAAACTACGTACGTAGTATGATATAATCAAGCTAAAAGAAAGGGGACAAAAAGTATGAAGCAAATGGTTCTGAAATGGAAAGTAACCATTGGAAGAAATCCTACAGACAGAGAGAGGTGCCACTATCTGAGGATTAGCTGAGAAATATTGTCTGCGTTATATTTTATGATTATAAAGGTGTAAATAATTACAAAGTATGATATTATTGAGGATAAACAAGGTATTCGTTATATAGGATATTGTGTGAATGTCTTACATTAAGTCAAGCAAAATTTTAGGTCGTTTTGGAGGTGGCCTTTTTATGTTTCAAAAAGCAATCATAATTGGTTGTCCGGGTGCAGGAAAAAGTACATTTGCGAGAAAGCTGAGTGATAAAATGCACTTGCCTTTGTATTATCTTGATATGCTATGGCACAAGCCTGACAGGACAACTGTTGACAGAAATATATTTGATGAGAAATTAAAAGAAATTGTTTTAAAAGAAAAATGGATTATAGATGGAAATTATGGAAGAACACTTGAAATGCGTATTCAATGGTGTGAAGCCATATTTTTATTAGATTTTCCAGTAGAGGAATGTCTGGCCGGAGCAAAATCACGCATAGGTAAACAACGTGTAGATATGCCATGGATAGAGACTGAGTTTGATGAAGAATTTAAACAATGGATTATGGATTTTCCTAAAAATGAATTGCCAATCGTATATGAATTGCTTGATAGATACAAAGGTGAAAAGAGCATTTATGTCTTTCACTCAAGAGCTGATATAGAAGATTATTTATCAAAAACGTTTGGGTAATAGGGGTGAGATAAAAGAAAATTGCACGGAATGTGCTGGAAGCATTGCCCAGTTGTTTTTCTATATTTGAGAGAGACGGAAAAAGGGATATTCCTTTATTCAGGTTAAAACAGCCCAAATGGGAAAATATGAAGCCTATGATAAGACAAACAGGTTTTATTTGGCTCTTGGTTTTAAAGAATTTGAAGTGTTTCCAAATTTATGGGATGAGTGGAACCCGTGTCAAGTGTATATTATGGCAATATGATACTTTATATAAAAAAATAGGTGAAAGCTTATAGGGGGAAAGTGATAGAATGAATATTAGAAAATCAACCGTAAATGATTTATCAAGAATTGCAGAAATATTTATATTCAATAATCGAATAAATTATTTTCCTATATTTAAAGATGAACATTATTCTTTTGGCGAACTGCAAGTTGTTTCGCTTGTTGATTATTGGAAGCAAAATAAAGAAATCATGGACAACGTTTATGTCTATGATGATGGAATTGTGAAAGGATTTATCGAAATACATGGTACTGAAATATACAAGTTGTATGTTGATCCATTTTTTTCAGAATAATTTAATTGGGAAAGCGTTAATTACTTTTGCGATAGAGAACTATAAAGTGAATTATTTGTGGGCTTTAGAAAAGAATACGAAAGCTATCTCATTTTATCAAAAGCATGGATTTCATATCACAAAATATAGAAAATTTGAAGAAGATACAACAGAATATCTTATTAAATTAGAACGATAGATTTTGAATTTACGAGGGAAAAGGTTATGTCTGAATTACAAATTGCATGGTTAGAATTAGTAACAGTCGGGGGACTTGGTGCAATATTAGCCTTGTCTGGAGTTATCATCAATATTGTTACAAAAAAGCAAAATAAATTATGTACGAAATACACAGAAGGAATTGTTGTACAATATGGATTTTCAGGCGAAGGAAGAATGTATCCAATTGTAGAATATTTTGTGAATTCTACTTGCTACAAGACAAGGAAAAAATTTCGTGGTGTAAAGATTAAACGGATATCCGGTTTGCCAGCTTCTATATCTTCAGGAGCTTATGAAGATGAAAAGGGATGGCTGTATGTAAAAATAGGCCCGGTTGTAAATTTACACAAGCTGGCTGAACAGTTGTGGCCTATCAATAGTAAGATGACAGTTTATTATAATCCAAACAATCCAAAAAAGTGCTATGTAGATAGACCAATTTCAGGAGGGTTTACATCAACCATGTTTATCCTAATGGGTCTGGTAACAATAATTTTAAGTTTGTCGGTATTTTTCTTGATACAGTTGTAAGCTTTATATAGAAAGGTTTGAATGATACAGAGGAGGAGATTTGAAAATGAAAATTGAGCCCATTGAAATCAAGGATAAATTAGGTAGAACAATAGTGCTACGCAATGCAATACCAGACGATGCAAATGATTTGATAAGATATTTAGAAGTTATTTCGGCAGAAACACCATATTTGATTAGAGAACCCGATGAGATTACCATTACGCATGAACAAGAGGTATCATTTATAAATAATTGTTTGACTTCAAATAAATCGCTGATGCTAATTGCTACATTAAACGGAAAACATATTGGTAATTGTTCTTTGAGTCCAATAGGTAGCTATAAGAGATATTCACATAGGTGTGAAGTGGCAATTGCTTTATATCAGGAATTTTGCGGATATGGTATTGGAAAAAGTATGCTGGAAAATGTACTTGAAGTTGCAAAAGGATTAGGATTTGAGCAAGCAGAACTTGAAGTTATTTCCGACAATAGAAATGCCATTGCTCTATATGAAAAACTTGGTTTTAAGAAATATGGTTCATTTCCTGATAATATGAAATATGCCAATGGACAATATGCTTCGGCGGATTGGATGATGAAAAAATTGTAGTATCTTGTAATACAATAAAAATTTCAAGACGTAAATATAAGAGATAAACAAATAAGTAAAAGTGAACAGTATATTAAATCAAAATTGGATGGAAACAGATACATAGAGTCGGAAGTAAAAAGATATTCTAGACAATTTATTTCCGCAATAACAGTTAACATGGAAAGATGTTTATAAGGGGAATAGAAAGTTCTTATGAAACCAAATAAATTTATACAAATCATAGAAATCGACTGGAATAGAATTCCGGAACATTCTTATTTAAGAAATATTTCTGTTTTGAGGAACTTAAAACATTTGGAATTTAACAGTAATATTACGTTTTTTGCAGGAGAAAACGGAAGTGGTAAATCGACTTTGTTAGAAGCAATCGCAGTGGCTTATGGATTTAATCCGGAGGGCGGAACAAAGAATTACTCGTTTGAAACTTACCATGATGTATCAGAATTAAGTGAGGCAATTTACATTTCCAAAGGCTTTAAAAAACCGGAAAGCGGTTATTTTTTTCGTGCAGAAAGCTTCTTTAATGTAGCGACAAAGGCGGAAGAATATGATGCGTTTAATCCCAACGGACCTTCTTATGGAGGGAGAAGTTTGCATTGCCAGTCCCATGGCGAAAGCTTTTTAAGTTTCTTTCAGACGTTTCAAAAGCAGGGAATTTATATTTTAGATGAACCGGAAGCGGCGTTGTCACCCCAGCGTCAGCTAACTTTATTTATGCAGATAGCACAGAAAGCAAAGGAGGGTTCTCAATTTTTGATCGCCTCACATTCTCCTATTTTATTGGGATTGCCGGAGGCTGAAATTTTATCTTTTGATGGAAATACGATTGAAAAAATTTCTTATGAAGATACAGAGAGTTATGCTATAACGGAAATGTTTATAAACAATCGAGAGGTTTTAATAAAACATTTACTGGAATAATAAAAATCATACAACTTTGGTTGAAAAAGATAAAATTTTATGATATATCTTTACTGCTGAGAAAAGGAGGACTTATGATTAGAAAATTATCAGAGAAAGATATGAATGAGATTAGTGAAATTTGGCTTTCTGCAAATCTTCAAGCGCACGATTTTGTTCCGGATTCCTACTGGACGGAAAATCTTCCATTTGTAAAAGAAATGCTGCCAAAGGCAGAAGTCTACGTATATAAAGACGAAGAAAGAAAAGAAACAGCGGGATTTATTGGAATAAATGAGGATTACATAGAAGGGATTTTTGTAAAGAGTGATGCTCGTTCAAAAGGGATTGGAAAAGCGTTATTAGATTATGTAAAGACATTAAAAAGTCATTTATACTTACATGTATATGAGAAAAATAACAGAGCAGTCTGCTTTTACAAGAGAGAAAATTTCAGACTTGAGAGGGAAGACATAGATGAAAATACAGGAGAAAAAGAATACTGTATGGAATGGAAAAGGGAATATGAAAAATCAATATAATAAGACAATGACCGCGTGTTTTGTGGGATATATTGTACAGGCAATCATTGTTAATTTTGTGCCGTTATTATTTTTAATCTTTTCAAAGACAGTATCATTTGCCCCTTTCCCAGATAACCATGCTGATTACCTTTAATTTTGGTGTGCAGCTTTTGGTGGATATGGCGGCGGTTGGATTTGTAGATAAATGGGGTTATCGTTTCTGTATGATTTTAGCTCACATTTTATCTGCCTGTGGTTTGATTTCGCTGACATTTTTACCTGAGATACTGCCTTCTGCTTTTACGGGAATTTTGATTTCTGTTATGATTTATGCAGTCGGCGGAGGCTTATTAGAAGTGCTGGTAAGTCCGGTGGTAGAAGCGTGCCCTTCCGACAATAAGGAGAAAGCAATGAGTATGCTTCATTCTTTTTACTGTTGGGGACAGGTAGGTGTTGTTTTGATTTCAACCATTTTCTTCTCCGTAGCAGGTATTGGGAATTGGAAAATTATGGCGCTTTTATGGGCAGTTGTTCCTGTTGTAAATGCGCTTGTATTTACGAAAGTTCCCATGGTATCTTTGTTGGAAGAAGGAGAAGAAGGACTTAGTATTAAAGAATTGTTTCGTATGAAATTGTTTTGGATTTTGCTGGTTATGATGGTGTGCGCAGGAGCCAGTGAACAGGCGGTAAGTCAGTGGGTTTCCACCTTTGCGGAAAAAGGACTGGGAATTTCTAAGGCAGCAGGAGATTTAGCAGGACCTATGGCATTTGCCCTTTGTATGGGATTGTCCAGAATGTTTTATGGAAAATACGGCGAAAAAATCCGGTTGGATTATTTTATGAAGGGAAGTTGTATATTTTGCGTGATTTCTTATTTAGGAATTTCTCTTTTTCCCAATCCGATTTTAAGCTTATTTGCCTGTGCAATCAGTGGCTTTTCCGTGGGTATTATGTGGCCGGGAACCTTTAGCAAGGCTGCGGCAGCTTTGCCAAAAGCAGGAACAGCCTTATTTGCCTTGCTGGCATTAGGAGGAGATTTTGGATGCTCTGCAGGTCCTACTTTGGTAGGGTTTGTGTCAGATTTAGCAGGAGATAATCTGAAATTGGGAATATTGGCAAGTATTGTATTTCCTGTTCTTCTTTTAGTAGGACTTGCAATTTGCAGAAAGACAGAAGGGAACATTGGAGGAGAAAATGAAAGAGTTTTTTTAAGAACAGTCAGGATGCTCTTGTGTGGTGCTGTAAACAGGGGACAATGGGGAATATCTATTATGACAACAGTGAAAATCCTCATTCGGCAATGGCAGTGTTGGGCGATTTTACTTATTTTGACGGAGAGCCTTCCGAAGATTTTGCACTTTTTTGGCCTCCAAGTGCAAAAAAAGATTATCGGATTTTCGTTCCTTCCGGTAAAGTATGGGAAGAAATTTTGGGAAAATGTTATGAGGGAAGAATAAAGAAAATTACTCGATATGCCATGAAAAAAGAGCATGATATTTTTCAAAAAGAGCAATTACAACAGGCGATAGAAAGTGTATTAAAAAAAGAAATACAGCTATCTTTTATTGATGAAAAACTTTTCTATGAATGTAGGAAAGAGGAATGGAGCTACGATTTAACAGGGCAATTTGCAGATTTTGACACTTTTGCAAAACTGGGGATAGGTGTTGTTGCTGTGAAGAACGAAGAGATTTTGGCAGGAGCATCTACTTATGCCAGATATGACAAGGGAATTGAAATTGAAGTGGATACAAAAATCCAATATCGAAGAATGGGACTGGCTTATGGATGTAGTGCAGCGCTTATTTTGGCTTGTTTAGAACAGGGCATTTATCCGGGATGGGACGCTCATAATCTAGCTTCCAGAGCATTGGCAGAGAAGCTGGGTTACCATTTTTTTAGAGAATATGTTGCCTATGAGGTATATGGAAAATAATGGAAAAGCTGTGGCATGGAGATTACACCGAGAATATTTCGGTTGCTTCTTCCTGCAACAGCTTTTCTATATTATATCAAATTTAATCTTCTACCAAAGTAAGCCCTGAAATATCCGGTTCTATCATAAGAGAATAGTTGGTGTAATATACCACAAAACCGGGTTTGGAGCCATTTGGTTTTTTTACATGTTTTTTCTGAATATAGTCAATTTCTACCTTTGGAGCGGTGCGCCCGCTAGAGTAGTAAGCCGCAAGCCTTCCTGCTTCTTCAAAGGTAGAGTCAGGCAGTTCTTCGTTATTGCTTTTTACAATGACGTGAGAACCTGCCATTTTTTTTGCGTGAAACCACCAGTCATTTCCTGTAGCGAATTTGAAGGTGAGTTCTTCATTCTGGTAGTTATTTTTTCCTACATAAATGTGATATCCATCACTGGAAATGTAGTGGAGAGGTTTTGATTTTCCCAGAGCTTTTTTCTTTTTGGAGTAGTGTTTTTTCAGATAGCCACATTCTGTCAATTCTTCTTTAATCTGTGATAAATCACTTTCTCCAAGAGCAATGTCAAGAGCAGTGCTGACAGACTCCAAGTGTAGAATTTCATTTCTGGTATCTTCAATTTGTTCCTCCAAAGCCTGAGCAGTTCGTTTTAATTTGTTGTATTTATCAAAGTATTTTTTTGCGTTTTCCTGTGGTGTCATAGTACTGTCTAAAGGGATGGTAATCTCCTCATTAGTATAATAGTTTAAGGCAGAAAAGGATTTACAGCCACTTTCCAAGTTATAGCCGTAAGTATTAATCAACTCTCCGTAAACTTTGTATTTGTCCATTTTCTGAGTATCACGCATTTGCTTTTCCTGTAAATCCAGTTTTTTTTCTGTTTCGTTCAAGAGCAGTCTGCACAATACGGCGTAAATCAGAAGATTTTTGGCGGATGCGGGTAACCTTGTCTTTTTGTGCATAATAAGCTTCTAAAACTTCAGAAATAGAAGAGAATTCTCTGACAGGTGCATCCCCGTATTTTGTAAGAGGAATAGAAGCATATTCTAAAGGCTCTTCCTCTTCGTTATAGACAATGTTGGGGATAAAATGTCCTTCCTGCACGTCTTCCATTACTCTGGAAAAGGTATGAAACAGATGCTCTTTGGCAGGCTCTGAAAGTGACTGCATGGCATCTCCTCCGTCTAAAGAAGCACGATAGCAGATTTCTTCTGCGATACAAGGACTGATTCCGGTTAAGGAAGTATAAAGTCCTTTTGCAATGGAAACAGGTTTTGTACAGATATTTTTAAAGAAGAAGTCCTGTGTGACAGTCAGAGGATTTTGCTTTTCCTGTGTCTGTGGCAGAAAATAATCTCTGCCTGGAAGAACTTCACGTACAGAACTGACATTACAGGAGATATGTTTAATACTGTCTAAAATCATCCGGTTTTCGTTAAGGAAAATAATATTGCTGTGTTTTCCCATAATTTCAATGACAAGAGTCTTAAAACATAAATCTCCCAATTCGTTTAGGTGTTCAATTCGCATTTCAATGACACGTTCCATATCCGGCTGTGTTACCGCAGTGATTTTTCCACTTCCAATATGCTTTCTTAAAAGCATACAGAAGTTCGGTGCAGTCAAAGGACTGACCTTGTTTTTATCTGTAAAATAAATAAGAGGGAGAGAAGCACTGGCAGAAATCAGAAGGCGGTACTGTGTTTTATTATTCTTTATGGTTAATAACAGCTCATCTGCTTCCGGCTGGGCAATTTTATTGATTTTTCCTCCTACAATGGTTTCGTTTAGTTCTTTTACAATATTTGAAATGGTGATTCCATCAAATGCCATAATTTCTATCTCCTTTAAAGAAAAAGTCGTCAAGTACACTTCATTTTAGCATAAAATTTCTTCAGAGGCAAAAAAATATTTGACGAGGGTATTGTTATTGGCTTATAATAACCATGTATGTTTATGCCTTATGGCAAATCAAAAACATAAGAAAGAGTTCAAAAATGATTAAAAGCATGACTGGCTTTGGCAGAGCCGAGCTAATAGATGAAGAAAAAAAGATTACGGTGGAGATGAAATCAGTAAATCATCGTTATCTGGATGTCAATATGAGAATGCCAAAGAAATTCAGTGTTTTTGAAGCTTCTATTCGTTCTTTATTAAAAGAGTATATCCAGAGAGGAAAAGTTGATGTATTCATTACTTGCGAAGATTATACACAAAGCAGGGTTTCTGTAAAGTATAATCGTGAAATTGCACAGCAGTATCTGGGATACCTTCAGGAGATGAGCAGAGATTTTCAGCTGAGCGGTGAGATAAACGCAGCATTGCTTTCCCGTTATCCGGAAGTTTTGACTATGGAAGAGCAGACAGAGGATGAAGATGAAATGTGGGGCGCACTGGAAGGTGTAATAAGAAATGCAGCTGTTCGGTTTGTAGAAGCCAGAACAAAAGAAGGAATAGAGCTGAAAAGAGATATTCTTGATAAGCTTGAAAAGATGGAAGAGAAAGTAGAGCTGGTTGAAAAACGTTCTCCTGATATTATAAAGGAATATAGAGAAAAGCTGGAAACAAAAGTAAAAGAGCTTCTAGCTGACATGCAAATGGAAGAAAGCCGTATTGCAGCAGAAGTAATCCTGTATGCAGATAAGATATGCACAGATGAAGAAACTGTCCGTCTGAAAAGTCATATTAAGCATACAAAATCCGTACTTGATGAAAAGGAAGGAATTGGAAGAAAGCTGGACTTTATTGCACAGGAGATGAACAGAGAAGCAAATACAATTTTATCCAAGGCAAATGATTTGGAAACATCAAATCTTGCTATTGATTTAAAAACAGAAATTGAAAAAATTCGAGAACAAATTCAAAATATTGAATAAAGGCAGGATGTGCTATGGCAAAGCTGTTGAACATAGGATTTGGAAATGTAGTGAACATGGATAAGGTGGTTGCAGTAGTAAGTCCCGATGCTGCACCTATTAAACGTCTGGTGCAGGCAGCAAAGGAGTCTGGAAGAGCGATTGATGCAACACAGGGAAGAAAGACAAAGGCTGTTCTTATTACAGACGGAGATATGCTGGTGTTGTCTGCTTTGCAACCAGAAACAATAGCAAAGAGATTTGGAATTTTTTCAGAGAATGAAGCAAAAGGGGAATATGATGGCTGATAGAGGAATTTTAGTAGTAGTATCCGGCTTTTCAGGCGCCGGAAAGGGAACATTGATGAAACGTCTGATGGAAAAATATGATAATTATGCATTATCTGTTTCTGCTACAACGAGAGATCCAAGACCGGGAGAAGAACATGGCAGGGAATATTTTTTTCCATACAAAGAAAGAATTTGAGGAACTGATTTTAGAAGATGCGCTGATTGAATATGCACAGTATGTTGATAATTATTACGGAACACCTAAGGCTTACGTTGAAAAACAGTTAAACATGGGGAAAGACGTAATTTTGGAAATCGAAATACAGGGAGCATTAAAGGTCAAGAAAAAAATGCCTAATACCCTGCTGCTTTTTGTAACTCCGCCAAATGCAGAAGAATTAAAACATCGTCTGGTTAATCGGGGAACAGAAAGTCTGGAAGTGATTGAATCAAGACTCAGCAGAGCCTCAGAAGAAGCAAAGGGAATGTCTGAGTATGATTATATATTGATTAACGATGTGATTGAGGAGTGTGTTGATAATATGCACAGTATTATCCAGAGTCAGCATGATGCAGTCAAAAATCGTCAGGAATTTATAAAAGAAATCACAGAAGAAATTGCTGTATTCAAGAAAGGAGAATAACTATGATACATCCATCTTACACAGAACTTATGGAGGTTATTAACGAAGGAGCAGAAATTGATGATGAACCATTAGTAACCAGCCGCTACTCTGTTGTACTTGCTACAAGTAAAAGAGCAAGACAGCTGATTGCAGGAAAAGAGGCAATGGTTCCAAGCTCAGGTAAGAAGCCACTTTCCACAGCAGTAGAAGAAATCTACAAAGGAAAGGTTCATATTTTACCGGAAGAAGCAGAAGTCGAAGAAGAAACAACAGAAGAAAACGAAATTTAATTAAAGATAGGACTGCTGACAGATGCTGCCGGCAGTCCTGTGTTGCAGTTAAGGAGGATACATGAGAAAAGTATTGTTTATTTCTCTGGGATGTGACAAAAATCTGGCAGATTCTGAGGAAATGCTGGGAATGTTGGTGGAGAACGGATATACACTTACCAATGATGAAACAGAAGCAGAAGTCATTGTGGTGAATACCTGTGCTTTTATTCATGATGCAAAGGAAGAAAGTATTAACAGTATTCTGGAAATGGCACGTTACAAAACAGAGGGTGTGTTAAAAGCATTGCTGGTGACAGGATGCCTTGCACAAAGATATAAAGAAGAAATTATAGAGGAAATTCCGGAGGTAGATGCCGTTCTTGGAACTACCAGCTTTGGAGATATTATTAAAGCGCTGGATAAGGTGTTTGAAGGAAAACGCTATCTGGAGTTTAAAGATATTAATGCTTTGACTGAAATCAGTAAGAAACGAGTTCTGACAACAGGTGGTTATTATGGATATCTGAAAATAGCAGAGGGCTGTGATAAGAGATGTACATACTGCATTATTCCGAAGCTTAGAGGAAATTATCGCAGCATTCCTATGGAACAACTGATTTCTCAGGCAGAATATCTGGCTGAACAAGGGGTTCGGGAACTGATTTTAGTAGCACAGGAGACAACGGTATATGGAAAAGACATCTATCAGGAAAAATGTCTTCATAAGCTTTTGAAAGAGCTTTGTAAAATTCCGGGTATTCAGTGGATTCGAATTTTATATTGTTATCCGGAGGAGATTTATCCGGAGCTTATTCAGACAATGAAAGAAGAAAAGAAAATCTGTCATTATCTGGATTTGCCTATTCAGCATTGCAGTGACAAAAATTTTAAAGAAAATGGGCAGAAGAACAACAAAACAGGAACTTATTGATATTGTCACGCTTCTGAGAAAGGAAATTCCGGATATTGTACTTCGAACGACTTTGATTACAGGATTTCCGGGTGAGACAGAAGAGGATCATGAGGAACTGATGGAATTTATTGATACCATGGAGTTTGATCGCTTAGGAGTATTTACTTATTCGGCAGAGGAAGATACGCCGGCTGCCAATATGCCAAATCAGATTGAAGAAGAAGTGAAGCAGGATAGGCAGGCAGAACTTATGGAGCTGCAGCAGGAGATTTCCATTGATAAGGGAAATGATAAAATCGGCACCTGCGTAGAGGTAATGATTGAAGGTAAAGTTGCGGACGAAAATGCTTATCTGGGAAGAACTTATGGAGATGCTCCAAATGTAGATGGATATATTTTCATTAATACAGACACAGAGCTGATGTCAGGAGACTTTGCCAGAGTTCATGTAACAGGAGCGCTGGAATATGATTTGATAGGAGAGTTGGAAAATGAATACACCGAATAAATTGACTATTGCAAGAATTATTATGATCCCCTTTTTTGTTGCATTTTTAATGTATGATATTACAGGCAGTGCAGACAAATGGATTGCTCTTACCCTTTTTGTGGTTGCCAGCCTTACAGATTTATTGGATGGATATCTGGCGAGAAAATATCACCTTGTAACGAATTTTGGAAAGTTTATGGATCCATTGGCTGATAAATTGCTTGTTTGTTCTGCTTTGATTTGCTTTACTTCCACAGGACAGCTCCCTGCATGGATTACCATTATCATTATTGCCAGAGAATTTATTATCAGTGGTTTCCGTCTTATTGCAGTAGATAACGGAATTGTAATCGCTGCAAGTTACTGGGGAAAATTTAAAACAGTTTCACAGATGATTATGATTATTTTAATGATTATGAACATTCAGAATGCAGTATTCCAGGGAGCGATTACCGTGTTTGTAGTAATTGCTGTAGCTCTTACTATTATTTCACTGGTAGATTATATTATGAAAAATAAAAATGTATTGAGTATGCAGGATTAAAAAGAAGGTGGCAGTATGAAACAGGAAGAAAAGGTTGTAGAGATTTTAAAAAAGCATCAGCTAAAACTGACAACCTAGAGTCTGTACAGCAGGAGCCATTGCGGCAAGGATAGTAGATGTGCCGGGAGCCTCGGAAGTGTTTGAGCAGGGCTTTGTAACTTATTCCAATGCAGCAAAAATGCGTGCAGTTAAGGTGCGAGAAGAAATTTTTGAAAAATACGGTGCAGTCAGTGGGGAATGTGCCAAAGAAATGGTTTATGGAGGCCTTTTAGAAGCAAAAGCGGATATAGGGATATCTGCTACCGGTTTTGCAGGTCCTTCCGGTGGCTGGGAAGCACCGGTCGGAACTGTTTTTATCGGTTGTGGTTTTGCAAAAGATATACAGGTGAGAGAATATCATTTGAATGGCAGTCGCAGCAAAGTAAGAGAAGAAGCTGTTGCCTGTGCTATCTGTCAGCTTTATGATTATTTATCAGAGCATTTTGAACATTTGTAGGATTTTGTCCATACGGGCGGCTTCTTCCGGTGATTTTCCGGTTTTTAGTACTTGAATAATTGCCTCTATTTCCTGTGGGGAGAAATGTGCTCCTTTGGATTTATTGGCAGAAGCGGCAGACATGAGAAAGGGAAGCAGTTCTTGTGGTGTTTTTTTGGCGGAGCCCTGTTCTGCCAGTGCATTGAGCATGGCGAGTTTTGACATATCTATTCCTGTAAGTTTTGGATTATTCATCCAGGAGGAAGTTGCTTTGTGTGCAGCTTCCTCTTTTTTTGTCTCTTGATTGAATTGCGAATGAAAATTATTCATGAAAGGGAGCACCTCCTTTTTGAGGATTGTCTAAATCCAACATCTGTATCATTAAAAATGTATTGGTAATATTTTCCAGTTTTTCTTTTAGTGGCCCATGACATACTTTACTGCAGGCAGAGAGCATTTCTAAAGGCTCTGCCTTTTCCTGAGGTTTGGCACAAATTTGCATGGCATTTTCAGAAGAATGTAAAAGTTTAAAGGTGTTTTGAAGTTCCAGAAATTTTGCGAAAATACAGACAAAGGACTGTCCTTTTGAAGGCAGATAAGGAATTGCTGCTTTTAAAATTCGTACAGAATCTTCATTTACCATTTCGTCCAGTAAAGATTGGGAATTCATATTAATACTCCTAGAATGAAATCCATAAATTATATGTTTCAACAGGTAAGGCTATGTCAAAAATCCGGTGCAGGCATAAAATAAAAAGGAAAGGAGTTGCTTATGGAAAAGAGGAAAAACAAGATTAGTGGAAGATGGAAATACCATCTATGAAATAGATTTAGACTGTATGAAAAGGAAAGAGATGCAAAGGAAAAAAGATGAAGGAAAGACAAAATATAGAGAAAGAAAGATATCACCCAAAAGAGTAAGATGATTTTTTCTTGAAATACATTTCACACTGTGCTATCATAAAAAACAATGATTATCTTATCAGATATACCATTAGGAGGGAAAAACGTGCAAAAATACGGAGTAAACGAACTTAGAAAAATGTTTTTAGAGTTCTTTGAAAGTAAAGAACATTTAGCTATGAAAAGCTTTTCGCTGGTTCCTAGAAATGACAAGAGCCTGCTTTTAATTAATTCAGGAATGGCGCCTTTAAAGCCATATTTTACAGGTGCGGAAATTCCGCCAAGACGCAGAGTGACAACCTGTCAGAAATGTATTCGTACAGGTGATATTGAAAATGTAGGAAAGACTGCACGTCACGGTACTTTCTTTGAAATGCTTGGTAATTTTTCTTTTGGAGATTATTTTAAGCATGAAGCTATTGCGTGGTCTTGGGAATTTCTTACAGAAGTAGTGGGGTTAGATCCACAGCGCCTTTATCCATCTATTTATGAAGAAGATGATGAGGCTTTTGAAATCTGGAATAAAGAAGTCGGAATTCCGGCAGAACGTATCTTCCGTTTCGGTAAAGCCGATAACTTCTGGGAACACGGTGCAGGTCCATGTGGTCCATGTTCTGAAATTTACTATGACAGAGGTGAAGAATATGGCTGTGGCAGCCCGGATTGTACAGTGGGTTGTGAATGTGACCGTTATATGGAAATCTGGAATAATGTATTTACTCAGTTCGAAAGCGACGGAGAGGGAAATTATACAGAATTAGTTCAGAAAAACATTGATACCGGTATGGGATTAGAGCGTCTGGCTTCTGTTGTGCAGGATGTAGATTCTATCTTTGATGTGGATACTTTATGTGCTCTTAGAACAAAAGTGTGCGAACTGGCACATACAGAATACAAGAAAGATGCAGTAAAAGACGTTTCTATTCGTCTGATTACAGACCATATTCGTTCTGCGACTTTTATGATTTCTGATGGTATTATGCCTACAAATGAAGGTAGAGGTTATGTGCTTCGCCGTTTAATCAGACGTGCGGCACGTCATGGACGTCTTTTGGGTATTGAAGGAAAATTCCTTGCTGCATTAAGTGCTGTTGTAATTGAAGGATCTAAAGACGGATATCCGGAATTAGAAGAAAAGAAAGATTTTATTTTCCAGGTTCTTACAAAAGAAGAAGAACAGTTTAATAAGACAATTGATCAGGGACTTAATATTCTGTCTGAAATGGAAGCAGCTATGAAAGCAGAAGGAAAAACAGAGCTTTCAGGAGAAGATGCGTTTAAGCTTTATGATACTTATGGTTTCCCTCTTGATTTAACAAAGGAAATCTTAGAAGAAAAAGGCTGTACCATCGACGAGGCAGGATTTAAGGCTGCTATGGATGAGCAGAGAGAAAAAGCGCGTATTGCAAGAGGTACAACCAATTATATGGGTGCAGATGCAACGGTATATGATGAAATTGATGTAAATATTACAACAGAATTCGTAGGCTATGACTCTTTAACTTGCACTTCTAAAATTACAATTTTGACAACAGAGGATGAAATTACAGAAGCTCTTACAGAAGACCAGAGAGGTACAGTTTTTGTAGAGCAGACACCATTTTATGCAACAATGGGCGGACAGCAAGGTGATAAAGGTGTGATTACTCTGGGCGATGCAGAGTTTAAAGTAGAAGATACAATCAATTTAAGAGGCGGAAAAGTAGGTCATGTAGGTGTTCTTACAAAAGGCATGTTAAAAACAGGCGATGTGGTAACTTTACAGGTTTGTGAAAAATACAGAATGAATTCCTGTAAGAACCACAGTGCAACGCATCTTTTACAGAAAGCATTAAAGACAGTATTAGGTTCTCATGTAGAACAGAAAGGCTCTTTGGTAACACCGGACAGACTGCGTTTTGACTTTGCACACTTCCAGTCCATGACAGCAGAAGAATTAGCAGCAGTGGAAGAAATTGTAAATAAAGAAATTCAGGCTGCACTTCCTGTAGTGACAGAAGTTATGAGTGTAGACGAAGCAAAAAAAGTCGGAGCAATGGCTTTATTTGGAGAAAAATATGGAGAAGAAGTTCGTGTAGTTTCTATGGGTGATTTCTCTAAAGAACTTTGTGGAGGTACTCATGTTTCCAATACCAATGTAATTACTACTTTCAAAATTATTTCTGAAAGCGGTATTGCAGCAGGTGTACGCCGTATTGAAGCTCTGACAGGGGATGGAGTGTTTGCTTATTATAAAGAAATCGAGAAGAAACAGGCTGAAATTGCAGCTATGTTAAAGACTTCTCCGGCAGAAATCGAAGAAAAGATTGCACATCTTCAGGCAGAAGTAAAAGCACTTCACAGCGAAAATGAGTCTCTGAAAGCAAAAATGGCACAGGAAGCAGTAGGAGATGTATTAAATCAAGTGCAGGATGTAAAAGGCGTGAAGCTTTTAGCAGTGTCTCTTACAGATGTAGATATGAATGGTCTTCGTGATTTAGGAGATCAGTTGAAAGAAAAGCTGGGTGAAGGTGTGGTTGTTCTTGCAAGTGTTGCAGGTGGTAAAGTAAGTCTTCTTGCTATGGTAACAGAACAGGCACAAAAAGCCGGAGCGCATGCCGGAAACTTAATCAAAGGAATGGCTGCCATTGTAGGTGGTGGCGGTGGTGGACGTCCAAATATGGCTCAGGCAGGGGGTAAAAACCCGGATAAAGTGCCGGAAGCATTGGATGCCGCAGCGAATATTTTGGCAGACCAGATAAAATAATGAAACTTTTTAAGAAAAATCATTTAAAATAGTTGACGAACTGTAAAAATCTGATATAATATCAGTTGTGCAATAAAAATACCCAGACAGTTGTATTATGCACAATTTACAGCTGGAGGGAGGTTAGGTGTGAGCTTATGTCAAATGTAATCGTAAAAGAAAACGAGACTTTAGATAGCGCTTTACGTCGTTTCAAGCGTAGCTGTGCAAAAGCAGGTATTCAGCAGGAAATCCGTAAAAGAGAGCATTACGAAAAACCAAGTGTTCGTCGTAAGAAAAAATCTGAAGCAGCTAGAAAACGTAAATATAATTAATGTGCAGTTAAAAGCCTCTGGACAATTACCAGAGGCTTTTTTACCATATTACAGACGGGAAAAAGGAATTTTATGAAAAAGATTATCGATTTAATATCCAATCGGATTTTTGTTACAGTAGTAGCGGTTCTTTTGCAGTTAATCTGGATTTTTGCAATGCTTTGGGGGCTGGGAGCATTTTCAGGGCATATTATGAATTTGATTAGTCTGCTGAGTCTTCTTATGGTATTGTGGATTGTAAATAAAGATATCAATCCCTCCTATAAGCTGGCGTGGACGATCCTGATATTGGCAGTTCCTGTTTTCGGTGTAATTATTTATCTTCTTTTCGGACAATCCCGCGTTGCAAAGAAAATGACACAGGAGTCAAAAGAAGTTGTAAAGGAAATAGAAAATTACTTTAAAGAAAGCATGGGAACCCGAAAAGCTTTGACTAAGGAAAGTTTAAGCGCATCCAATCAGTCTGCGTATATTAGGGATTTTGCCGGATTTCCGGTTCATAGAAATACCACTACCCAGTATTATCCGGTAGGGGATGAAATGTTTGTAGATATGCTGGAGGATTTAAAAAAAGCAGAGCATTTTATCTTTTTGGAGTATTTTATTATACACGAAGGAAAAATGTGGAATGCAATTTTAGAAATCCTTGAGGAAAAGGTAAAACAAGGTGTAGATGTAAGATTGATTTATGATGATATGGGGTGTGTGACTACACTGCCGTATCGCTATTATAAGAAACTTCAGGCAAAGGGAATTAAATGTGCGGCATTTAATCCTGTAAGGCCGATTTTAAATATTGTGTTAAATAACAGAGATCATCGGAAAATACTGGTGATTGACGGACATACAGGCTATACGGGAGGCGTTAATCTGGCAGATGAATATATCAACCAGCAAATGCGTTTTGGACACTGGAAGGATACGGGTGTGCGTCTTTGTGGAGAAGGTGTATGGAACTTAACAGTTATGTTTTTGCAGATGTGGTCTGTGATTACCAGAACAAAAACCCATTTACCTGCTTATGGACCTTATGTTTATCATCCGGAAGAGTTTGAAAATGATGGCTTTGTACAGCCTTATGGAGATTCTCCTTTAGATGATGAAGTTGTAGGGGAAAATGTCTATTTAAATGTAATTAATCAGGCAAAAAAATATATTTACATCACGACACCCTATTTGATTATTGATAATGAAATGATGATAGCTCTTTGTCTGGCATCAAAAAAAGGAATTGATGTGCGGATTATTACACCGGGAATACCGGATAAGAAATTGGTGTTTTTATTAACCCGTTCTTATTACCGACAGCTTTTTGGGAAGCAGGCGTAAAAATTTATGAGTATACACCTGGCTTTATTCATGCAAAGAGTTTTGTTTGTGATGATGAAATTGCAGTGGTCGGGACAATTAATTTGGATTATCGAAGCTTATATCTGCATTTTGAATGTGCTGCATGGATGTATCAATGTCAGGCGGTAAAACAGGTGAAAGAAGATATGCTGAATACTTTTCGAAATAGTAGAGAAGTCAGCTTAAATACTTGCAAAGAGCAGAATGTATTTCTCAGAGGACTACAGAGTATTCTTCGTTTATTCGCTCCTATGCTTTAAAGTGAGAATACAAGAGAGGAGGAGGTTTTATGTGGACAAGGAATTTTTTCGGAATTGAATTGTATTATGTTATTCAGTGGTTTTTAATTTACAGTATGCTGGGCTGGCTGGTAGAGTCTATTTATATGTCCATTTGTAATAGAAAGCTGACAAATAGAGGCTTTGTAAGAGGACCTTTCTGTCCGATTTATGGATTTGGGGCACTGATTGTATATTTTCTGTTAAGACCAATTTGTGATAACATTTATCTGCTGTATCTTTTTGGATGTCTCGTTCCCACAGCTTTTGAATACCTGACTGCAAAACTGATGATGAAGGTCTTCGGAGAGGTATGGTGGGATTATTCCAATAAACCCTTTAATTATAAAGGTATTCTCTGTTTGGAAAGTACCATTGCATGGGGCTTTTATACCGTAGGTTTGTTTCTGTTCCTTCATAAAGGAGTGGAGTTTATTGTGAGCAGATATTCTGTTCATACGGGAAAATGGCTGGCAGGTATTTTGATGTTTTTATTGGGAATTGATTTTCTTTGGAATATGTATCTTCAAAAAAAGGATAGCATTTCAGCCGTAAAAGGAAAAAATACAGAAATATATTTAAAGAAAAGGAACTGTCGCATTAGGCAGTTCCTTTTTGTCATATTTTCCTTTTTTCCTGCTTACAATGCTATAAGAGGAATTTTGGGAGCTTGTGTATGATTTACAGAGCAACAGCAAAAATCGTTGTAGGTATTCTGCTTTTTTGTTCTTTGTTTCTGACGCACCTTACGGTAAAAGCAGAAAATGAGGAGTTGATTACAGCTCCTCATGGGGTGCTGATGGAGGCGTCCACGGGGAAGATTATCTATGAAAAGGATATGGATACCAGAGTGAAGCCTGCCAGTATTACAAAAATCATGACCTTGATTTTAATTTTTGACGAGCTGGAAAAGGGAAACCTACATATGGAAGACGAGGTAGTAACCAGCGCCTATGCCAAATCCATGGGCGGTTCGCAGGTGTTTTTGGAAGTAAGGAGAAAAGCAAGACAGTCGAAACGCTGATAAAATGATATTGTCATTGCTTCCGGTAATGATGCCAGTGCGGCTATGGCAGAGCACATTGCAGGAAGTGAGACAGAATTTGTAAAGCGAATGAACGAAAGGGCAAAAGGGCTGGGTATGGAGAATACGAATTTTGAAGACTGCTGTGGCCTTACAGAGTCGGATAATCATTATACCAGCGCTCATGATGTGGCAATTATGTCCAGAGAGCTGATTACCCGTTATCCGAAAATTTTGGAATATTCTTCTGTGTGGATGGAAAATATCACTCATGTAACGCAAAAAGGCAACAGTGAGTTTGGTCTTACCAATACCAATAAGCTTATTCGAAGCTATGACGGGTGTGTTGGCTTAAAGACAGGAAGTACCAGCGTGGCAAAATATTGTGTATCGGCGGTAGCACAGAGAGAGGGAATTACTTTAATCAGTGTGGTGATGACTGCGCCGGATTATAAGGTTCGCTTTAAAGATGCGGCAGCCATGCTGAATTTAGGCTTTGGAAGCTGTAAGCTGTATGTAGATGAGCAAAAGGAAAAGCTTCCTCAAATTCCGGTGGAGGGTGGCGTTTTGGAAAAAGTCCCATGTGCTTACGAAAAAGAATTTCGCTATTTAGATACAGAGGGCGCTTCTTTTGAAAATATAGAAAAGAAAATAAAGCTGAAAAAGGACTTAAAAGCTCCGGTGAAAAAAGGAGATACCGTAGGAACTGTCAATTATTATCTGGACGGAAAAGAAATCGGAAGTGTGAAAATCCTCTGCACCAAAGGAACAAAACAGGCACAGTACAGTGACTGTGTAAAGAAGGTGTGGGAGAGCTTTTTAAAGAAAATAGGTTGAAAGTGCTTATGGTTTATACTATAATAAGCCGAGTTACAGAGAAAATATCGGGTGAGGAACATTGAAAACATTTAAAACAACTTTTTATAAAATACAGTCAGATAAATTAAAAATACAAAGTATCCGTTTGGCAGTGCTCAGTGATTTGCATAATGTAGAGCTGGGGAAGGGGAATGAAAATCTTCTGGGAGAATTAAGGAAGCAGGCGCCGGATGCAATATTGATTGCCGGTGATTTGGTTCTGGGAAAAGAGAAGGCATCGTTTCAGATACCCTATGCTTTTTTAAAGGAAGCTGTGCATATAGCTCCTGTTTATTATGCTTTGGGCAATCATGAGCAGAGAATGAAAAGGAAACCGGAGGTTTATGGAGAGGGCTATCTGGAATTTGAAAAGGAAGTACGAGAATTGGGTGTCGTATTTCTGGAAAATGAGACAAGAGAGTTGGAAGTGGGAGGAGAGAAAATTTTAATTTCCGGTCTTTTGCCTCCTTATCAATATTATAAAAAAGGAGGCAAAGATTTTCTGAAAAGTGAGGAAATCGAAGTGCTTTTAGGAAAACATCCAAAAATCAGTTTCAGGTACTTCTGGCGCATACCCCAAAGTATGGAGACAGCTATCTGGAATGGGGCAGTGATGTGACTTTTTCAGGGCATTATCATGGAGGAATGGTACAGCTTCCGTTTTTAGGCGGTGTTATCAGCCCTGATTTTCGGATTTTTCCCAAGTATTGTAAGGGACATTTTCAAGAAGGAGACAGACATCTGATAGTCAGCGGAGGCCTGGGAGAGCATACCATTCCCCTGCGTATTTTCAATCCCAGAGAGCTGATTATGGTAGAGTGCAGTCCCAAGAAAAATTCTGAAAAGTAGACTTTTTTGTGAAAATAGTGTAGAATGACTGAGGGAAAGAAAGGCAGAAAGAGGTAGAAGACATGGGGATTCCCGTAAAGCTTCAGGTGTTTGAAGGTCCGTTGGATTTGCTCCTGCATCTGATTGAGAAAAATAAAGTAAATATTTATGATATTCCCATTGTAGAGATTACAGAGCAGTACATGGACTACATTCGTGCAATGGAGAGAGAAGATTTAAACATTATGAGTGAGTTCATGGTTATGGCTGCGACCTTGATTTCCATTAAATGCAGAATGCTTCTGCCAAGAGAAGTGAATGAGGAAGGGGAGGAAGAAGACCCCAGAGAAGAATTGGTGCGCCAGCTGTTGGAATATAAGATGTATAAATATATGTCTTATGAGCTTCGAGACCGTATGGCAGCCGCATCAAAAAAGGTATACAAGCTTCCTACTATCCCAAAAGAAGTGCTGTCTTACCGTGAGCCGGTAGATACCGGTCAGTTATTGGACGGACTTACCTTGGAAAAACTCAATGAAATTTTTCAGAGTGTCATCCGCCGTCAGGAGGATAAGGTTGACCCAATCCGAAGCAAATTCGGTAAAATTGAGAAAGAAGAAGTAAGTCTGCCTGAGAAAATGGAAGAAATCGAAGAATATGCCAGAACACATTCCAGATTTAATTTTCGTGATTTGTTGGAAGGACAGGCAAGTAAAGTACAGATTATCGTATCGTTTCTGGCAATTCTGGAGTTGATGAAAATGGGAAAGATTTCCATTTATCAGGAGCATATTTTTGCAGAGATAGAGATTAAATCCTGTTTGGAGAGAGAAAAAAATGGAACTGAATAAAATAGAAGGCGCAATAGAAGCGCTGTTGTTTGCCATGGGAGAGTCGGTAGAATTAAGTACACTGGCAAAAACCATCGGACATGATATAGAGACCACAAGAAAAATTGTCAGAAATATGATGCTGAAATATCAGGCAGAGGACCGTGGAATTAAAATTATCGAGCTTGAAAATGCGTATCAGATGTGTACAAAGGAAGAGTATTATGATTATCTGGTAAAGATGGCTTTGCAGCCGAAAAAGGCTGTGCTTTCCGATGTTATGCTGGAAACTCTTTCCATCATTGCTTATAAACAGCCTGTTACAAAGCTGGAAATAGAAAAAATCAGGGGTGTAAAATGCGACCATGCCATAGCAAAGCTTATGGAATATGGACTGGTGCAGGAGGTAGGGCGCTTGGATGCTCCGGGAAGACCGATTTTACTGGGAACTACGGAAGAATTTCTCCGTAATTTTGATGTACAGGGATTGGATGAACTACCGGAGATTGATCCTGTTCAAATGGAAGATTTTAAAGCAGAGGCAGAAGAAGAAATTCAATTACAGCTTAATTTATAGAGATACCTTTATGGTATCTTTTTTTTATATCTACATATA
>ENA-OQCW01000504-OQCW01000504.1-human-gut-metagenome-genome-assembly--contig:-NODE-504-length-22772-cov-2.956282_pt1 | contig 22772 bp, 30 predicted proteins | sample MGYA00242767_ERZ504593 | MGnify/ENA primary metagenome ERZ504593 (study PRJEB26092, sample SAMD00036307) | human gut metagenome | host: Homo sapiens | study: EMG produced TPA metagenomics assembly of... | reverse complement strand
CTATGAGACCGGTACAGGAAAGATCAAACTTCGCGGAAAAGTAGAGGTAGAGAATGGAAAAGGCGGAAAGAAACGTCTGGTCATCTCTGAGATTCCTTATACGATGATCGGCGCAGGGATCGGAAAGTTTTTGAACGATGTCTGTGCACTGGTGGAGGCAAAGAAGACAAATGATATCGTAGACATCTCGAATCAGTCTTCTAAAGAAGGGATCCGTATTGTTCTCGAACTGAAAAAATGATGCGGATATTGAAAACCTGAAAAACATGCTCTATAAGAAGACGCGTCTGGAAGATACGTTTGGGGTGAACATGCTTGCAGTTGCCGATGGAAGACCGGAGACGATGGGGCTCCGTCAGATCATCGAACACCACGTAGATTTTCAGTTTGAGCTGATGACGAGAAAATATAAGACATTGCTTGCAAAAGAACTTGCGAAAAAAGAGATTCAGGAAGGTCTGATCAAGGCGTGTGACGTCATTGACTTGATCATTGAGATCTTAAGAGGCAGCAAGTCGATCAAAGATGCGAAGGAATGCCTGATCCACGGAACTGTGGAGAATATTACGTTTAAGACAGCGGCATCCAAGAAAAAGGCAGCAAAACTGTGCTTTACCGAGAAGCAGGCAACAGCGATTCTGGAGATGCGCCTCTATAAACTGATCGGTCTGGAAATCGAAGCGCTCATGAAGGAACATGAAGAGACGTTGAAAAACATTGAAAAGTATGAAGATATCCTGAACAATTATGATTCGATGACGAATGTGATCATTGACGAACTGGAAGGATACAAAAAGGCTTATGCAAGGGAACGCCGCACTGTGATCGAGAATGGAAAAGAGGCAATCTATGAAGAGAACAGGGTGGAAGAACAGGATGTGATCCTGCTTCTGGATCGCTTCGGATATGCAAAGACTGTGGATGTAGCAACGTATGAGCGGAATAAAGAAGCCGCAGACAGCGAGAACAAGCACATCGTTCCTTGTAAAAATACCGGAAAAGTTTGTATTTTTACAAATACCGGAAAGATGCATCAGGTAAAAGTCTCAGATATTCCATATGGAAAGTTTCGAGATAAGAGTGTTCCGATCGATAATCTGGGGAACTACGACAGTGCGCAGGAAGAGATCGTATATCTCTGTGCGGAAGAAGAATTAAAAGATGCGAAACTGTTATTTGTGACAAGGCAAAGTATGCTAAAACAAGTGGCCGGAGAAGAGTTTCTTGTATCAAAGCGGACGACTGCGGCAACGAAGCTTCAGGAAGCGGACGAAGTCGTTGCGGTTATAAAGGTTTTGGAAGAGCAGAATATCGTGCTTCAGACGGAAGGAGGATATTTCCTGCGGTTTCTTCTTTCGGAGGTGCCGGAGAAGAAAAAAGGCGCAGTCGGTGTGCGCGGAATGAAGCTGCAAAAGAGTGACCGGATTGAGCAGATTTATCTGTTTACCGACGGGGTTGACACAAAGGGAAGTTATCAGGAAAAAGAAGTTTCCTTAAACCGGCTCAAGTTAAATAAGCGGGATGGAAAAGGGACGAAGACACGATTATAAAGCGAAAGCGGCAAAAAGCGCTTGCTTTTCCCAGAGAGTTGTGCTATGCTCTTTAATAGATTGATATGTAACTGACAGAAGAGTGGGCAAGACGTCCACTCTTCTTTGTATCATGCAGATTTGTCAGAGACGAAAGAACAAGAACAGAAAGGAAGAGATGATTTGTCAAAAAGAGAAGTATATGAACAGAAAACAGAAGAACTGATTCTGCCGATCGTGGAGGGCAATGGATTTGAACTGGTAGATGTGGAGTATGTAAAGGAAGGAAGCAACTGGTACCTGCGCGCTTATATCGATAAACCGGGAGGAATTGCAGTAGATGACTGTGAAGTAGTCAGCCGTGCATTTTCAGAGATTCTGGACCGGGAGGATTATATCGAGGATACTTATATTTTTGGAAGTCAGCTCTCCGGGACTTGGAAGACCGCTAAAGAAAGAGAAAGATTTTAAACGCAGTCTGGGAGAAGAAGTGGAGATCAGAACGTACCGTGCGATCGACAGACAGAAGGAATTTACCGGTATTTTAAAATCGTATGACAAAGACACTGTCACTATCGAATATGAAGATGGTGAACCGAAGACATTTGAGAGAAGCGAGATCGCATTGATCCGTCTTGCACTTGATTTTTAAACAGTTAGGAGGAAATAGAAATGAACACTGAGTTATTAGAAGCGCTGACGATCTTAGAAGAGGAAAAAGACATCAGCAAAGAGACCATGTTAGATGCAATTGAGAATTCATTGATGAATGCCTGCAAGAACCATTTTGGAAAAGCAGATAACATTAAGATCATCATGAACAGGGAGACATGCGATTATTCCGTATTTGCGGAGAAAGTCGTTGTGGAGGAAGTAGAAGATGAGGTGATGGAGATCAGCCTTGCAGATGCAAAGATGATCGATTCAAAATTTGAACTTGGCGACATTGTCCAGATTCCGGTAGAATCAAAGGAATTCGGAAGAATCGCCACACAGAATGCAAAAAACCTGATCCTCCAGAAAATCCGCGAGGAAGAAAGAAAAGTGGTTTATGACCAGTATTTTGAAAAAGAAAAAGATATCGTTACAGGTATCGTTCAGAGATATGTTGGCAAAAATGTAAGTATTAACCTTGGTAAGGCAGATGCGATGCTGACAGAGAATGAACAGGTCAAAGGAGAGGTGTTTAAGCCGACAGAGCGTATCAAACTGTACGTGGTAGAAGTAAAGAATACGACAAAAGGACCGAAGATCTTAGTTTCTCGTACACATCCAGAACTTGTAAAGCGTCTGTTTGAGTCAGAAGTGGCAGAAGTCAAAGACGGAACAGTAGAGATCAAGAGTATTTCCAGAGAAGCAGGTTCTCGTACAAAGATCGCCGTATGGTCCAATGATCCAGATGTTGATCCAGTTGGAGCATGCGTCGGAATGAACGGTGCAAGAGTCAATGCGATTGTCAACGAACTGCGCGGGGAGAAGATCGATATCATCAACTGGAGTGAGAATCCGGCAATCTTAATTGAGAATGCATTAAGCCCGGCAAAAGTTATTTCTGTTATGGCAGATCCGGATGAGAAGACAGCAAGTGTGATCGTTCCAGATTACCAGCTTTCTCTTGCAATTGGAAAAGAAGGGCAGAACGCAAGACTTGCAGCGCGTCTGACTGGCTATAAGATTGACATTAAGAGCGAGACACAGGCCATTGAGGCAGGAGATCTTCCGGAAAACTATATGGATATGGCGATGGAAGCAGCAGAAGTGGATGAGCCGGAGCAGACAGAGGACTATCTGGCAGATGAAGAATAGAAACGGAGTGATTGTTTGGGCAGCGTAAAGAAGATTCCTATGCGGAAGTGCGTAGGATGTGGTGAAATGAAAAGTAAAAAAGAGATGATGCGCGTACTGAAAACGTCAGAAAACGAATTCATTCTGGATGCGACCGGCAAGAAAAACGGTCGCGGGGCATACCTTTGCTTTTCACGGGAATGTCTGGAAAAGGCAGTGAAAAACAGAGGGCTTGAGAGATCTTTCAAACAATCCATTCCGGCAGAGGTATATGAACATTTAAAAGAGGAGATGGATGCGATTGAAACAAAGTAAAGCACTTTCGCTGATCAGTCTGGCGACCAAGGCGGGAAAGACAGTAAGCGGAGAGTTTTCAACAGAGAAAGAGACAAAGTCAGGAAGAGCAGAACTTGTCATTGTGGCAGAGGATGCTTCTGACAATACAAAAAAGAAGTTTCAGAACATGTGTGATTTCTATGAAGTACCAATTTATTTTTATAAGGATAAAGATACGTTGGGGCATGCAATGGGAAAAGAATTCCGGGCATCGCTTGCCGTGCTGGATGCAGGATTTGCAAAGGGAATTAAGAAGCAGATAGAGGATGAGAGGCAGACAATGGCATAGAGGAGGTAGAGCGTATGACAAAAGTCCGGGTACATGAACTGGCAAAAGAGTTAAACAAGTCAAACAAAGAAATTTTAGAATTTTTTACAAGAGAAGAAAGTAGAGGTGAAAAGCCACATGAGTTCCCTTACAGATGAACAGGAAAACATGGTGAAAGATGCTTTTGGAGGAAAGAAGGAAGCATCGTCCGAGGAGACACCAAAAAAGAAAAATATCGTGCAGGTATTCCGTCCGCAGAATACACAGAATGGAAAGCGTCAGGGCGGACAAAGATCGAACAATGGCGGCAATAATCAGAGAGGAAACGGTACAGGACAAAAGGATCGTCAGAACAGCAATTACCGTTCCGGAAATGGCACAAACAGCCGTGGAAACAACAATAATCAAGGATCCAGAAATGGCGATAACAGAGGAGAACGTTCAGGAAACCGTCCGTTTAACAGAGGAGAGCGCTCCGGGGAGAATCGTGGTGAGAACAGAAACTACAATAACCGTGGAGACAATCGTCCGGATGGAAGAGGAGAACGCCAGGGTCAGAAAGGCGGATTCTCCGGTCAGGGAAGAAGAGATGACCGCGGACAGGACAACAGAAGAAATAACGGAAGAAGAGATGACAGAAGACAGGAGAATGGAAGAGGAACTTCTCCGTCCATTCCTGCACCAATTGTTCCGGAGCAGAAACCACAGCGCCAGAAGGGCAAGGAGAACTATAAAAAGAAAGATTACCGGGATGACGACAGAGAAGAAAGACTTCCAAAAGGGAAGAAACAAAAACCGATGTCACAGCCGGTAAAACCACAGCCAAAGCCAGTGGAAAAAGAGGAAGAAAAGATCAAAATGATCACAATTCCAGAGACACTTACTATTCAGGAACTTGCAGATAAGATGAAGATCCAGCCATCGGTAATTGTCAAAAAAATTATTCATGCAGGGCAAGATCGTGACAGTGAACCAGGAAGTAGACTTTGACACTGCCGAAGAGATCGCAATGGAATTTGAATGCCTTGTGGAAAAAGAAGAAGTTTGTCGATGTGATCGAGGAATTATTAAAAGAAGACGAAGAGGATGAAAGCACAATGGTGAAACGTCCTCCGTTGTATGTGTCATGGGACATGTAGACCATGGAAAGACTTCTCTTCTCGATGCGATCCGTAACACAAATGTGATCGATCGTGAAGCGGGTGGAATCACACAGCACATCGGTGCATATGTGGCAACGATCAATGGAGAGAACATTACATTCCTTGATACACCGGGACATGAAGCATTTACAGCGATGCGTATGCGTGGAGCGAGCTCAACAGATATCGCGATCCTTGTTGTTGCAGCGGATGACGGTGTGATGCCGCAGACAGTAGAAGCGATCAACCATGCGAAAGCGGCAGGCATCGAGATCATCGTTGCAGTAAATAAGATTGATAAGCCAAGTGCAAATGTAGAGAGAGTCAAACAAGAATTGACAGAATACGGCTTGATCGCAGAAGACTGGGGCGGAAGCACAATCTTTGTTCCGGTATCTGCACATACACATGAAGGAATCGATGAACTGCTGGAGATGATTCTTCTGACAGCAGAAGTATCTGAGCTGAAGGCTAATCCGAATCGCCGTGCAAGAGGAATTGTCATCGAAGCGCAGCTTGACAAAGGAAAAGGTTCTGTGGCAACAGTTCTTGTGCAGAAAGGAACACTTCATGTAGGAGATCCGATCGCAGCAGGATCTGCATACGGGAAAGTAAGAGCGATGATGGATGACAAAGGAAGACGTGTCAAAGAAGCAGGACCGTCTATGCCGGTGGAGATCCTCGGATTAAATGATGTTCCAAATGCTGGTGAGATCTTTGTTGGATGTGAGTCTGATAAAGAAGCAAGAAGCTTTGCAGAGACATTTATCTCTCAGAACCGTGTGAGAATGCTTGAAGAGACAAAATCAAGAATGTCCTTAGACGATCTGTTCAGCCAGATCCAGGCAGGAAACTTAAAAGAACTTGGAATCATTGTAAAAGCCGATGTACAGGGATCTGTGGAGGCGGTAAAACAGAGTCTTCTGAAGCTGTCTAACGAGGAAGTTGTCATTAAGATCATCCACGGCGGTGTCGGTGCGATCAATGAATCTGATGTCAATCTTGCATCCGCATCCAATGCGATCATCATCGGATTTAATGTCCGTCCGGATGCGACCGCAAAAGAAATCGCTGAGCGCGAAGGTGTTGATCTTCGTCTGTACCGTGTCATTTACGATGCGATCGAAGATGTGCAGGCAGCGATGAAGGGAATGCTGGATCCGGTATTTGAGGAGAAAGTGCTCGGACATGCGGAAGTGCGCCAGACATTCAAGGCATCTGGTGTTGGAACAATCGCAGGTTCCTATGTGCTTGATGGTACATTTGAGAGAGGATGTTCTGTCAGAGTATCGAGAGATGGTGTTGTGATCTTCGAGGGTGCTCTTGCTTCGCTGAAACGTTTCAAAGACGATGTCAAGGAAGTTAGAGCCGGATATGAATGTGGTCTTGTATTTGAGAAGTTTAACGATGTCAAAGAAGAAGACCAGGTTGAAGCATTCAAGATGGTAGAAGTGCCAAGATAGGCAAAAAATAAGATAGAGAAGTTGGGGAAACTGCATTTTCAGACTAAGGAGGTTGATCAATGTCCGAGAGATATAGTCTGGAAATCGCAGTTTCCGGCACATCTAAGCATGGAAAGGAGAACAACGATGAGAAAGAACAGTATTAAGAATACAAGAGTCAACATGGAAGTACAGAGAGAATTAAGCAGTATCCTTCGTGACGGGATCAAAGATCCTAGAGTGGCACCGATGACATCGGTTGTTGCTGTGGAAGTAGCACCGGATCTGAAGACATGTAAAGCTTATATCAGCGTTCTTGGGGATGAGAAGGCACAGCAAGATACTATTGCAGGACTTCAGAGCGCAGAAGGATACATCCGCAGAGAGTTGGCACATCGTCTCAATATGAGAAATACGCCGGAAGTCAAATTTGTTCTGGATCAGTCCATTGAATATGGCGTGAGCATGTCTAAGAAAATCGACGAAGTGACAAAGGATATCAAATAGAGGGAAGCGAAAATATGGAATTAGAAAGATTATTGCAGGGAGTCCGCCGTGTGGCGCTAGGCGGACATGTCCGCCCGGATGGGGACTGTGTCGGTTCTACACTCGGATTGTATCAGTATCTTCAGAAAAATTACCCGGAGATCACGGTGGATGTTTACTTGGAGCCGGTGCCGGATTCTTTTCGGTTTATCGGTGCGGCAGCAGATATCCGTTCGGAAGTCACAGAGACAGAAACCTATGATCTTTTCATTCTTTTGGACTGCGGCGATTCGGATCGTCTTGGATTTTCCAAAATGCTCTATGAGCAGGCAGGACGGACAGCGTGCATCGACCACCACATCAGCAATCAGGCATTCGCTGATGAAAATGAGATCGACCCGGATGCAAGTTCTACTTCGGAGTTGGTGTATCGTCTGTTAGACAAAGAAAAGATTACAAAGGAGATCGCAGAATGTCTGTACCTTGGGATTGTGCATGACACTGGGGTATTTCAGTATTCCTGCACTGCGCCGGAGACGATGGAGGCGGCAGCCGAACTGATGCGGAAAGGCATTGACTACTCCGGAATCATTGACCGTACTTTTTATCAGAAATCTTATGTACAGAATCAAGTGCTTGGAAAGGCACTGCTGGACAGCAAACTGCTTCTTGATGGGAAATGTATCGCATCCTTTTTGACAAAAGAAGAGATGGATGTTTATGGAGTAAAACCAAAAGAATTGGATGGGATCGTCAGTCAGCTTCGCGTGACGAAAGGGGTTGAAGTGGCGATTTTTCTCTATGAATTATCTCATCATGAGTTTAAAGTCAGTCTGCGGGCAACGGATGAAGTGGATGTCAGCCGGATCGCACAGCAATTTGGCGGTGGTGGTCATAAGAAAGCGGCAGGTGTTACCATGAAAGGAAGCGCAGAAGAAATTCTTTCCCGGTTGGTAGAAGAAATCCAAAAACAGCTCTAGAAACAGACAAAAGAAAATGGAGAAAAGAAAGGCAGAAGACAGATGATACACGGAGTGATCAATGTATATAAAGGAAAAAGGGTTTACTTCTCACGACGTCGTGGCAAAGCTCAGAGGGATTTTAGGGCAGAAAAAGATCGGTCATACCGGGACACTCGATCCGGATGCGACAGGAGTTCTGCCGGTATGCCTTGGGAAAGGGACAAAAACTCTGTGATCTGTTGACGGATAAGGATAAGACATACCGGGCAGTGATGCTGCTTGGGACTGTCACAGATACACAGGATAGTTCCGGAGAAGTGCTGGAGAAAAAAAGATACCGCATCGCTTACAGTCGAAGAGGTAACTGCATGTATTCAGAAGTTTGTCGGGAATTATGAGCAGGTTCCGCCGATGTATTCCGCATTGAAAGTCGGGGGAAAGAAGCTTTATGAACTGGCAAGGGAAGGAAAGACAGTTGAGCGGAAGGCGAGACCGGTCCAGATCCACAGCATTGAGATCATGGAGATCGATCTGCCTCGAGTGACGATGGAAGTATCTTGCTCAAAGGGGACTTACATTCGCACACTTTGTCATGACATTGGGGAAAAACTTGGATGTGGGGCTTGTATGGAATCACTGCTTCGGACAAAAGTAAGTCGTTTTGAGTTGGAAGATAGCCTGACGTTAGGTGAGATTGAAAAGAAGAAGCAGGACGGGACTCTGATGGAGGCAATCATTCCCATCGATGCCATGTTTCCAGAATGCAGGAGTGTGGATGTGAAAGAGGCTGGAAATCAGTATCTGTACAACGGCAATCCATTTTCCCTTTCTTTTGTAAAGAAAAGAGAGAAGTATGAGCCGGAAGAACGGGTGCGGGTGTACGATGCGCAGGGAGTGTTTGTCGGAATTTATTGCTACCGTCAGGAGGAAAAGATGTTCCGGCTCGAGAAGATGTTCTACGAAAAATAAAATCTCACAATACGGATAAGGATAGAAGAGGAAATGACATGCAGTATGTAAGAGAACTAGAATGCTATCAGGAACAGAGAAAAGCTGCAGTGACACTGGGGAAATTTGATGGCCTGCACAGAGGCCATCAGAAACTGGTCAGCCGTGTGAAGGAACATGCATCCAAAGAGGTGGTAAGTGTTGTCTTTGCATTTGACATGGCTCCGCTCTATGAACGACTGGGCAAACAGAAGAAAAGTCTGATGACCGGGAAAGAACGGTATGAGCATCTCGATGGACAGACAGATTATCTGATTGACTGTCCATTTACGGAGGAGATATCCGGCATGGAAGCAGAGACGTTCATCAAAGAAGTGCTGGTGGATCAGTTCCATGCAGCGTATATTGCGGTCGGGACAGACTTTCATTTTGGACATGAGAAACGCGGAGATATTCATATGCTGAAGCAGTATGCAGGGATATATGGATACGAACTGGAAGTCGTGGACAAAGAACTGTATCAGGGCAGGGAAATCAGCAGTACTTATATCAAAGAAGAAGTCCGCGCCGGGCATATGGAAGTGACAAGAGAATTGCTTGGATATCCGTATGCAATGAGTGGTGTGGTGGAGCATGGCAGAAAGCTTGGGAGAAAGCTTGGGATTCCGACGATGAATATCACTCCGGATATCGGAAAGCTGGCGCCGCCAAACGGCGTCTATGCGTGCCGTGTGCGGATTGATGGGAACTATTATCAAGGGATTGGGAACCTTGGCAATAAGCCGACTGTGGATGCGGATGGAAAACTGATTTTAGAAGTCAATGTTTTTTCGTTCGACAGAGAAACCTACGGACAGACCATTCAAGTAGAACTGCTCTCGTTTGTGCGGCCGGAGCGCAAGTTTGCCTCTGTGGAAGAGCTGAAAAGCCAGATGGAAGCAGATATTGCAGCAATTAAACGCAGGGAACTGTGAATTGTGCATAGTGACGAAAACTGAGAAAGAAAGAAATTGAAAATAATCTTGAAAACAAATTCAATTATGCTATCTAACTAAGGATTTACGAGCCGATATCCGGTAACTGGAAGACTCCAACCGTTACTTAATATCTGGCGCTCAAATATTAATAATAAGAAAGAATAAAGGAGGATCATCACATGATCGCAAAAGAAAAGAAACAGGCTATTATTGCAGAATACGGAAGAACAGAAGGAGATACAGGTTCACCGGAAGTTCAGATCGCAATCTTAACAGCAAGAATCAATGAATTAACAGATCACTTTAAAGCAAATCCAAAGGATCATCATTCAAGAAGAGGTCTTCTTAAAATGGTAGGTCAGAGAAGAGGCTTACTTGCTTACTTAAAGAAAACTGATATTGAAAGATACCGTTCTTTAATTGAACGTTTAGGACTTAGAAAATAATCAAAGTGATTTTAGCAGGGGATGGTTATTCGTGCCATCCCTTGTTTTCAGTTACAAGTGCCGGATGAAAAACATTCGGTGCAGAAGTTTATGAAAAACGGCAGGAAAGTATGAGCCGAGACCACTGAAAAGCGTATTTCCGCAGGAACTGTCAGCAGTGTTGACAGAGTGCAAAGCAGAAATGTATTTTTCAGTAGTTTCGGTACAGCCTGCCGGCGAAGAAAAGGAGAACAGTATGTTTAAAAAATTTGAAATGGAATTAGCCGGAAGAACTCTGCGTGTCGATGTAGGCAGAGTGGCAGCACAGGCCAATGGTGCGGCTTTGATGCACTATGGAGAGACTGTTGTATTATCGACAGCGACAGCATCTGAAAAACCGAGAGAGGGCATCGATTTCTTCCCGCTCTCCGTTGAATATGAAGAGAAATTATATGCGGTAGGAAAGATCCCGGGAGGGTTTAACAAGAGAGAAGGGAAAGCGTCTGAAAATGCGATCCTGACATCTCGTGTCATTGACAGACCGATGAGACCTCTGTTTCCAAAGGATTACAGAAACGATGTGACATTAAATAACCTCGTATTGTCTGTGGATCCGGACTGCAGCCCGGAACTGACAGCAATGTTAGGTTCTGCGATCGCCACAGCAATCTCTGACATCCCGTTTGATGGGCCTACTTCTACTACACAGGTAGGACTGATCGACGGAGAGTTTGTATTCAATCCGAATGCGGCACAGAGAGCGGTTTCTGATCTGCAGTTGACAGTTGCTTCCACAAGAGATAAGGTCATTATGATCGAGGCAGGTGCAAATGAAGTGCCGGAGGCGAAGATGATCGAGGCGATCTTTGCGGCACATGAAGTGAACCAGGAAGTGATCAAGTTCATCGATACGATCGTGGCAGAGTGTGGAAAAGAAAAGCATGCATACACAAGCTGTGCAGTGCCGGAAGAATTGTTTGAGGCGATCAAAGAGATCGTGACACCGGAAGAGATGGAAGAAGCGGTATTCACAGATGAAAAACAAGTCAGAGAAGAAAATATCCGCGTGATCCGTGAGAAGTTAGAAGAAGCATTTGCAGAGAACGAAGAGTGGCTGGAACTCTTAGGAGAAGCATTATATCAGTATCAGAAGAAGACTGTCCGCAAGATGATCTTAAAAGATCACAAGCGTCCGGATGGAAGAGCGATCGATCAGATCAGACCGCTTGCAGCAGAGACTGATTTGATTCCGAGAGTACACGGTTCGGCAATGTTTACAAGAGGTCAGACACAGATCTGTACTATTACAACACTTGCACCGCTCTCAGAGGCGCAGAGAATTGATGGTCTTGATGAGGCAGAGACTTCCAAGAGATATATGCACCACTATAACTTCCCGTCATACTCTGTCGGTGAGACAAAGCCGTCAAGAGGACCGGGACGTCGTGAGATCGGACATGGTGCGCTTGCAGAGAGAGCGCTCGTACCGGTACTTCCAAGCGAGGCAGAGTTCCCGTATGCGATCCGTACGGTATCTGAGACATTTGAATCGAATGGTTCTACTTCTCAGGCAAGTGTATGTGCATCCAGCATGTCGCTGATGGCAGCAGGTGTTCCGATCAAATCAGCAGTGGCAGGAATTTCCGCAGGTCTTGTGACAGGGGAGACAGACGATGACTATATCGTTCTGACAGATATCCAGGGACTTGAAGACTTCTTCGGAGATATGGACTTTAAGGTTGCCGGAACACATAAAGGTATCACAGCAATCCAGATGGATATTAAGATTCACGGATTGACAAGACCGATCATCGAGGAAGCAATTGCATGCACAAAGAAAGCAAGAACTTATATTTTAGATGAAGTAATGAGCAAGGCGATTGCAGAGCCGCGTGCTTCTGTTGGACCGTACGCTCCGAAGATCCGTCAGATGCAGATTGATCCTGCAAAGATTGGTGATGTTGTCGGACAGCGCGGAAAGACGATCAATGCGATCATTGAACAGACTGGTGTGAAGATTGATATTACAGATGACGGTGCAGTGTCTGTATGCGGTGTAGATGCAGAGGCGATGGAAGAGGCGATGAAGATGATTGCGATCATTGTCACAGACTTTGAAGCCGGACAGGTGCTGGAAGGAAAAGTCGTAAGCATCAAAGAATTTGGAGCGTTTGTAGAATTTGCTCCGGGTAAAGAGGGAATGGTTCATATTTCCAAGATTTCCAAAGAGCGCATCAAAAATGTAGAAGATGTTCTGACACTTGGCGATAAAGTCAAAGTAGTCTGCTTAGGAAAAGATAAGATGGGAAGAATGAGCTTCTCCATCAAAGATGTAGCAGAATAAGAAGTTGAATTTTATAAATATGCGAAAAAGAACTCCGTACAGAGAAATCTGTGCAGAGTCTTTTCGCATAGAAAAGTTCTTCGGATCCTTATCGAAATACATTCCGTGTGAGAATCTGGTTCTAAACAGACAAGTTTCTCATATACTGTTTTAAGAGGTGGACAAAGATGAACAGAGCAATCGGAAAAAACAGTCAGGTGCTGCAGATTCTTGCAAGAGAGATTCAGGAACTGATCAGCCAGGAAGAGATAGACATGGAAGGACTTCAGGAGATCCGTCTTCGTGTGGGAAGTCCAGTAATCTTAAATATCCGTGGAAAAGAGAGGATTCCAAAGCGGAATGGAAAACCGCATCTTGTCACGAAGACAGAAATGCGCGAGACGGTAGATTATATCAGCAGCTATTCTTTATATGCTTTTGAAGAGGAACTGCGACAGGGATTTCTGACAGTGGAAGGAGGACATCGGGTAGGAATGGCAGGAAAAGTGATTATGGATCAGGGAAGGATAAAGAATATCCAGTATATTTCATCCGTCAACATCCGGGTGGCACATGAGGTAAAGGACTGTGCAGGGAAAGTATTGCCGTATCTTACATACGATCAACAGCTGTACCACACGCTGATCATTTCCCCTCCGGGATGTGGAAAGACAACATTGCTGAGGGATTTGATCCGTCAGATTTCAGACGGAAATCGATGGATTCAGGGGGAAAGTGTAGGCGTGGTCGATGAACGCTCAGAACTGGGGGCGTGTCATCTTGGGATTGCACAGAATGAGCTTGGGATCCGCACGGATATTTTAGATGGATGTCCCAAGGCAGAGGGAATGCTCATGTTGATTCGGTCGATGGCTCCCAAAATACTTGCAGTCGATGAGATCGGGGCACCGGAGGATATTTATGCGATGGAGTACGCAATGCATTGCGGATGCCGTATGCTGGCAACTGTTCATGGCACATCGATGGCAGAGGTGCAAAAGAAACCTGTGCTGCAGCAGCTGATCCAGAAAAAGAGGTTTGGTCGTTATGTTGTTTTGAAAAATGGGATTCATATCGGAGAGGTAGAAGGAATTTATGATGAAAGAGGAACACTGCTTTACCGAGAACAATACGAGAAGGGGGCATGCGTGTGAAAGGAATCGGAATTATCTTGATCGTTCTTGGGACGAGTGGAATCGGGTATCTGACGGCGGCTGATCTCAAACGACATCTGAACGATCTGAAATGTCTGCGGAGGATCCTTTTGTTGTTAAAAGAAGAAATTGCATACACGCACGCACCGCTTGAGGAAGCATTTGCCCGCATTTCAAGAAAAGTAAAGGCACCGTACTGCTTGTTTTTGACACAGGTATCCGGACAGCTTGCAAGACGTGCGGGAAGTTCCTTTGCCGAAATATGGTCTTGTGCGGTGGAAGAGCGACTTTGTACAACAAAGCTTACGAGGGAAGAGTTAGAAGAATTAAAAGAATTTGGAAATAGTATCGGGTATCTCGGCGGACATGCCCAGGAAGGGGCGATCGATCTGTATCTGGAACAACTGAAGGTGGAAGTACAAGACGTGCGGGAAGGACTGGCTGCGAAGCAGAAACTATGCAGCTGTCTCGGTGTGATGAGTGGGATTTTATTACAATTTTATTGATCTAGTGGGAGGAGTACATGAGTGTTCAGCTTATTTTTAAGATTGCGGCAGTCGGGATCCTCGTCTCGGTACTATGTCAGGTATTAAAACACAGTGGCCGGGAGGAACAGGCATTTCTGACAAGTCTTGCAGGGCTTCTGCTCGTACTGTTTTGGATTCTTCCCTATATTCAGGAACTGTTTCATTCCATTGAGCAGCTATTTTCCTTATAAGAGATGGAGAAGGGGGATACGAGTTGAATGCAGTACAGATTGGACTTGTGGGTGTGGCGGGCGCGCTGCTTGCGATTCAGTTTAAAAATGGAAAATCTGAGTATGGCATCTACCTAAGTGTGGCGGTCAGCATTTTCATTTTTCTGAATATTGTAGGGAGACTGGGAGATTATCCCTTGAGACGCTTCGTGCAATTGGAGATATGATCACGATTGACCGGGCGTATATCGGTACACTGCTAAAGATGGTGGGAATCACTTATGCAGCGGAATTTTCCTCTGGAATCTGCAAAGATGCCGGCTATCAGACGGTGGCATCCCAGATTGAGATTTTCAGTAAACTGACGATATTGGCGCTTGGTCATGCCGATCCTGCTGGCGTTGTTGGAGACGATTCATGCATTTTTAACGTAGTGAAAATGGGAGTTGGGAGGAGGCACATGAAAGAGCAGAAACCGGTATGGGACAGAAAAAAAGCATGGTGGGACAAGAATTCTGTTTGCGCTGCTGTTGCTTTTTCTGTCGACAGCGCATGCAGAGGCATCGGAGATAGAAGAAGAGCAGGCGCTTAAGGAGGCAAAGGAAGCTGTGGAGGAGGCTCTTTTCGGAGAGTTTGGCTTTGAGGAAGTGACAGGGGCGCTCGAAAGCATGTTCCCGGAAGGGAAGATGGATTTTTTCCAAGATGGTGAAAGAGGTTGAAAAAGGAGATCTTCCGATGTCGTTTGAGGCGGCAGGACAGTTTGTGAAAGATCAGGTTGCCTATGAGTTTGGGCAGAGCAAAAAAGAGTCTTGTGTATATATTGATGCTTGCAGTGATTGCGGCTGTATTTGCCAATTTTTCCGGTATATTTCCAAACCGCCAGATTTCAGAGATTAGTTTTTATCTTTTGTATCTTTTATTATTTAACGTGTGCTTAAATGGTTTTCGGATGATGACAGATCTTACAGCGCAGAGACTTACCATTTTGACTTCATTTATGAAGGTGCTTGGACCGGTCTACTTTCTCGCAGTAGCCGTTGCAAATGGGGGTGTGACATCGGCAGCGTTTTATAATCTGGTTTTATTTTTGATCTTTCTTGTGGAGCTTTTGATCTTGAATGTCCTGCTTCCATTTGTACAGGTCTATACCATATTGGAGTTATTGAATCATCTTTCTTCCGAAGAATATTTATCGAAAATGGCAGATCTGATCCACACGGCAATCGATTGGAGCATTAAGACACTTCTTGCATGTGTCGTTGGTCTGAATCTTGTTCAGGGAATGCTGCTTCCGGTGATCGATTCTATCAAGAGAGGGGTGGTGACAAAGACTGCAGAGGCAATTCCCGGGATCGGGGATGCAATTGGAGGAATGACGGAGGTTGTTCTTGGGACAACCGTTCTTATCAAGAACAGTATCGGGATTACCGGCGCCATCATCTGCGTAGGAATCTGTGCGGTTCCGTTTTTGCAGGTCGCAGTGGTCGCATTTCTCTACAAACTGGTGGCGGCGGTGATCCAGCCGGTATCGGATCAGCGGATTGTCGGCTGCATTTCTGGAATCGGCAAAGGGTATCAGCTTCTGCTGAGGATAATCTTTACGACGGGATTACTGTTTCTACTGACGATCGTGATCGTCACAGCATCGACAACTTAATGCATTTGAAGGAGAGAAAGATGACAGAGGGACTGTATCAATGGGTGGAAAATATTGCGTTTTATATGGTGCTTATGACAGCGGCACTTCATTTGATCCCCGGTGATGGATACCGGAAGTATCTGAAGTTTTTTACAGGACTTTTATTGATCTTGCTTGTGATCAGTCCGCTGCTAAAGGTTGCCGGAATGGAAAAAACTTTTGAAGAAGTGTTTCAGAAGCATACTTATGAGGAGGAATTGCGAAAGATCGAGGAGCAGACAAAGTACCTTAAGGAAATCTGCCCGGAAGATTATCTTCCAAAAGACTATGGCGGCAACAATCCACAACAAGACAGAATGAAGGAAGAAGAAATCGCTGAGGAAAGAGAAAAAGAAGGAGGGGAAGAGTACAGTGAATAGGGAACGGTGGGACTGGAAATTTCCAGAAGGATTTCCGAAGAAACATCAACTGCTGGTCGTGCTTCTTGTCGGGATCCTTCTTGTGATCATTGCAATTCCGACTCCGAAACCGGGTGAAAGCTTGGAAAAAGAAAGAACGAGTGAGGCAGATGATAGAAAGACGACGGATTTGGATACGTATCGGGAAACGATGGAGCGAGAATTGGAAGATATTTTAAAACGGACCGAAGGTGTGGGAAAGGTGCGGGTGATGATTACGTTTCGCACATCGGCAGAGAAAGTCGTGGAGAAAGATTTGGAGAAAAGCGAGTCTGCAAGACGAGAGGAAACAGTGTTTGAAGATACTGCGCAAGGAGCGCATACACCGTATGTGCGAAAGGAAGTACACCCTCAGGTGGAAGGAGTGCTTGTAAGTGCAGCCGGAGGGGATGATGCCGTCGTGCGAAAGGAAATCACAGAGGCAGTGCAGGCATTATTTGGTATCGAAACGCATAAAATTAAAATAATGAAGCAGAGTGATTCAAAGAAGGAGGGTTCATTTTGAAAAAACTATTTAAGAAGAATCAGGTAATCATTGCAACACTGGCAGTTATGATCGCGGTGGCGGGATACTTGAACTATTCCGGAAAGCTGTTTGGAGGAGCAGAAGGGAAGGAGACGAGCGGAGAACTGGCGAACAAAGAATTGCTTGATATCTCTGAGCAGGAGCTGGCTGAGACGGCAGGAGATATTGAGAGTACAGACAAGGAGGCAGCGCTGGAGGATTCGGTAGATGGAACACCGGGGGAGGCAGTACTTACAAGCGGGGAGGCGAATAAAGTAGTAGCGGAGGCAAAAGTTTCCAGAGAACAAGTGCGCGCAAAGAATAAGGAGACGCTTCAGGCGATCATTGATAATGCGGAGATCGGTGAAGAGCAGAAGCAGCAGGCAGTCAATGAGATGATCCAGTTGACGGATCTGTCTGAGAAGGAAGTGGCAGTGGAGACACTTCTTGCATCGAAGGGATTTTCAGAGACGGTCGTCAATCTGACGGTGGACAGTGCAGATGTGGTTGTAAGCAACGCAGATCTGACAGATGCTAATCGTGCACAGATTGAAGATATCGTCACAAGAAAAACAGGGATTGCCCCGCAGAATATCGTGATCACACCGATACATAGTGGGGAAGAAGAGGCAAAGGCAGAAGAAAAATAGTTTTTGTTGATAAACAAAAAAAGAGTTGCTATAATAGAACGTTGAAAAAAAGCAAAGCAGGAGAACATTATGTCAAATATTACGAATGAAATAAAGAAACGAAGAACATTTGCGATTATTTCTCATCCCGATGCCGGTAAGACGACATTGACCGAGAAATTTTTATTATACGGCGGCGCGATCAACCAGGCAGGATCTGTCAAAGGGAAAGCGACCGCAAAACATGCAGTATCAGACTGGATGGAGATTGAGAAAGAGAGAGGAATCTCAGTGACTTCCTCCGTGCTTCAGTTTAACTACGATGGATATTGCATTAACATTCTGGATACACCGGGACATCAGGACTTCTCGGAGGATACTTATCGTACACTGATGGCTGCGGATTCTGCGGTGATGGTGATCGATGCATCCAAAGGTGTGGAGGCGCAGACGAGAAAGCTATTTAAAGTCTGTGTAATGCGTCATATCCCAATCTTTACCTTTATCAATAAGATGGATCGTGAGGCGAGAGATACGTTTGAATTGCTGGATGATATCGAGAAAGAACTGGGGATTGCAACCTGTCCGGTCAACTGGCCAATCGGTTCCGGAAAGGCATTTAAAGGTGTCTATGACAGAGAACATCGGGAAATTGAACTGTTCTCAGATACACAAAAAGGAACAAAAATGGGAGAAGTGAAGAAAATTTCATTGGATGATCCGGAGCTGAGTACACTGATCGAGGAAGATGCACTTTCTCTTTTGGAGGAAGAAGTGGAATTGTTAGACGGAGCAAGTGCTGAGTTTGACCAGGAGCTGGTAAGCAAGGGAGAACTTTCTCCGGTATTTTTCGGCTCTGCACTCACGAACTTTGGTGTGGAGACATTTTTACAGCATTTCCTTTCTATGACTTCTTCGCCGCTTCCGAGAAAGTCAGATAAAGGAGAGATTGACCCGATGACTGAGAAGGATTTCTCTGCATTTGTCTTCAAGATCCAGGCAAATATGAACAAGGCGCATCGTGACCGTATTGCATTCATGCGGATCTGTTCCGGTGAGTTTGAGGCGGGCATGGAAGTATATCACATGCAGGGAGGAAGAAAGGTGCGTCTTTCTCAGCCGCAGCAGATGATGGCAAGTGAGCGGAAGATGGTAGAGAAGGCTTACGGAGGAGATATCATCGGTGTGTTTGATCCGGGAATCTTCTCGATCGGGGATACTCTTACGACTTCAGCAGAGCGGTTCTGCTATGAGGGAATTCCGACTTTTGCACCGGAACATTTTGCCAGAGTACGTCAGGTGGATACGATGAAGCGTAAGCAGTTTATCAAAGGAATTAATCAGATTGCTCAGGAAGGTGCGATCCAGATTTTTCAGGAGTACAACACCGGGATGGAAGAAATTATCGTCGGAGTTGTCGGTGTGCTTCAGTTTGACGTATTAAAATACCGTCTGGAAAATGAATACAATGTGGAGATCCGCATGGATCAGCTTCCATATGAGCACATCCGCTGGATTGAGAATACAGACATTGATCTTGATAAAGTAATCGGAACTTCTGACATGAAGAAGATCAAGGACTTAAAGGATCGTCCGCTTCTTCTGTTTGTCAATAGCTGGAGCATCCGTATGACACTGGATCGAAACGAGGGACTCGTTCTGTCTGAATTTGGCCGTTCTTGAAAGTTTTTTGTTTGCAAAATAATGAGAAATTTGTTATAATAACCATAACAGACAGCAAACCAGACAGGAGGTTTTAGAAATGGTAAAAGACGAAAGAAATACGTATACGATACATCAGGATCCGAATCTCGGGGAAGTAAAGATCGCCGATGAAGTAGTTGCGATCATTGCAGCTCTGGCAGCCACAGAGGTAGAAGGGGTTGCTTCCATGGCAGGAAATATCACAAATGACCTGATCGCACGACTGGGAATGAAGAATTTATCCAGAGGCGTGAAGGTGGATGTGCTGGAAGGAATCGTGACAGTATCTCTGGCGCTTGTCCTGAAATATGGCTATAACATCATGGATGTGTCAGCAAAGATTCAGGAGAAAGTCAAAGCGGCGGTGGAGAATATGACCGGGCTTACCGTTGCGGATGTCAATATCCGTATTGCGGGTGTAGACATGGGTGAAGAATAGATTTGAAAAAATCACGGCTCACAGGGAGATTATGAAAGGTTTTTCATAATCTCTTTTCGTGTGCTGAATTCTATTTTGCAATATGGAAGGTTATGTAGTATAATAGAGCCTATCGAAGAGATAACCTTTGAAAAAACAGACAGTGAGGTATACAATGGGAAGATCAGAACTTAGAGAACACATTTTTAGAATATTATTCCGCATCGAGTTTCAACCGAAGGAAGAGATGGAAGAGCAGCTTGCACTTTATCTGGAAGAGCTGGAATCGGCAAAGGACACAGAGAAAGAATACATTCGCACAAAATATGCCGCAATTGCGGAGAAGGTGGAGATGATCGATGAGAAGATCAATGCTTCCGTGACAGGATGGAAGACATCCCGAATGGGAAAAGTAGACCTGACTATTCTTCGTCTTGCAGTTTATGAGATTGAGTGGGATGAGGAAGTGCCGCAGGGGGTTGCGATCAACGAGGCAGTAGAACTGGCGAAGAGATATGGTGGTGAAGAGAGTCCGTCTTTCATCAATGGAGTTCTTGGAAAGATCGTCAATTCGAGGTAGTGCCATGCGCAGTGTATATTCCGTCGGTCAAGTCAATTCTTACATTAAAAATATGTTTACACAAGATTTCATGCTTGGGCGCATCTATGTGAAAGGAGAAGTGTCAAACTGCAAATATCACACTTCCGGACATATTTATTTTTCCCTCAAGGATGAGACAGGGATGATCGCCTGCGTGATGTTTGCCGGACAGAGGCGGTCTTGCTTTTCGGATGAGAGAAGGGCAGCAAGTGATCGTTCTTGGAAGTGTCAATGTCTATGAGCGCGACGGCAGATATCAACTCTATGCGAAAGAGATCATCTTAGATGGGGCTGGATTGCTATATGAGAAGTTTGAGAAGCTGAAGCAGGAATTGGAAGAGATGGGGATGTTTGAGCAGGAATATAAGCGACCGATTCCTCCATTTGCCAGCACGGTTGGGATTGTAACAGCGCCTACGGGGGCGGCAATCCGGGATATCATTCATATTGCGTCCAGGAGGAATCCTTATGTGCAGCTGTATTTGTGCCCTGCACTTGTACAGGGAGAAGATGCTGCAGAAAGCATTGCAGACGGGATACGAAGACTGGATGCATTCGGCGTAGATGTAATCATTGTAGGAAGAGGAGGCGGTTCGATCGAGGATCTTTGGGCATTTAACGAGGAGATTGTTGCCCGGGCGATCTTTGCATGTCAGACCCCGGTCATTTCGGCGGTGGGACATGAGACCGACACAACAATCGCTGACTATGTAGCAGATCTTCGTGCACCGACACCTTCTGCGGCAGCGGAGCTTGCGGTTTATGAATACGATGTTGTCCGCGTATATTTGGATGAGGCGGAAAGGAAGCTAAAACGTGCACTTTCGCACGTGGTGGAAGAGAAGCGAAATCAGGTTATGCAGCGGGCGCAGAGGCTTTCTTATCTGCATCCGCAGGTGAAGCTAAATGAGAAACGGCAACAGGCAGTGGATTTGGAAGAACGGTTTAGGCAGAAGATGCAGGAGCGGTTAAAGGAAGCAAAGCACGGTCTGTCTGTGCGCGCAGAGCGTCTCAACGGACTTTCTCCGGTCAGAAAATTGGGACAGGGATTTTCTTATGTACAGAATGAGATTGGAGTCAATATTCGAAAAATCGAAGATGTCTGCCCAGGCGAACTCCTTTCCATTAAAGTGACAGACGGAACGATACACGCACAGGTGACGGAAGTGGAAAAGGAGGCAGAAGATGGCGGAAAGCACAGTCAAAGAGAATAGAACACTGGAGGAACTGTTTCAGGAACTGGATGGAATGATGCGGCAGATGGAAGAGCCGGGACTTTCTTTGGAACAGTCTTTTTCACTTTATCACAGAGGAATAGAACTCTTGAAGTCATGCAATGACAAGATTGATACAGTGGGAAAAACAGATACAGATATTAGAAGAAAAATGGAGAATGCCATGAATTTTAGAGACGAGAAAAGAAAGAAAACAGAGGAGATCGAACAGATCCTAAAGGCGTATCTTCCTGTGCAGGAAGGAAAGCAGCAGGTCATCATGGAGGCGATGGAATACAGTCTGATGGCAGGAGGGAAAAGACTCCGTCCGATGCTTCTTTGGGAGACCTTCCAGATGTTTGGAGGTGCCGCAAAGACCGTCAGACCGTTCATGGCGGCAATCGAGATGATCCATACCTATTCGCTCGTACACGATGACCTTCCGGCGATGGATGATGATGATTACCGGAGAGGAAGGAAGACGACACACATCGTATACGGGGAAGACATGGGGATCCTTGCCGGAGATGCATTGTTAAATTATGCGTTTGAGACAGCATGCACTGCATTTGAGGAAGCGCCGGAGGAGGCAACCCGGATCGGGAAAGCACTTCAGGTGCTTGCAAAGAAAGCAGGTATCTATGGGATGATCGGAGGGCAGGTCGTAGATGTCAGTGCTTCTGGAAAGAATATCACAGAAGATATACTTTCTTTTATTTATGAGCTGAAGACAGGAGCGCTTTTAGAAAGTGCCATGATGATCGGTGCGATTCTGGCGGGAGCAGAAGAAGAGGAAGTTGCAGTGATCGAGCAGGTCGCGAAGAAGATTGGGATCGCATTTCAGATTCAGGATGACATTCTTGATGTTACAAGTACAGAAGAAGTGCTCGGCAAACCAGTTTTCAGCGATCAGAAGAATGAGAAGACGACTTATGTGACGCTCTTCGGATTAGAGAAAGCAAAAAGGATGTAGAACAGATTTCTGAGGAGGCGATTGCTCTGTTAAGGAGTCTGCAGAGGGAGAATGCCTATCTGGAGCAGCTCTTGCAGGAGTTGATACATCGGGAGAAATAGAGGGAGTGCCTATGGTACTGGAAAAAATTTCAGAAAGCAAATGATATAAAAAATTT
>ENA-OQCW01000500-OQCW01000500.1-human-gut-metagenome-genome-assembly--contig:-NODE-500-length-22938-cov-3.984262_pt1 | contig 22938 bp, 27 predicted proteins | sample MGYA00242767_ERZ504593 | MGnify/ENA primary metagenome ERZ504593 (study PRJEB26092, sample SAMD00036307) | human gut metagenome | host: Homo sapiens | study: EMG produced TPA metagenomics assembly of... | reverse complement strand
TAACACATATAGCAAAAACCTGCATCAAAAGCAGTAATTTTACTGTTTCTTCCCACTTGGCCCCCGGCATCTCTCCCAGAAACATCTGAAGGTAGCTGTAACCTGTTTCGGCACCGCTTTTCGCTGTTCCCAAAAGAGTTGCAGCAGAAACAGCATCTACAGAAACAGTCCTTGGTACTACATACTGCATAACAGCGCTTGGCCATGCTACCATAACTAAAAGTCTTCCCATAAGAGCAGGGTTTACAAAGTTATTTCCAATTCCACCAAACATCTGCTTTACAACTAAAATACTGAATACATCTGCTGCAACAAGTGTCCACACAGGAACAGTAACCGGCATATTAAAGGCAAGCAAAAGTCCTGTAACCACAGCACTGAAATCTCCTGCTGTCACCTGTTTTTTTGTGATTTTCTGCCACGCAAATTCTGTCAATACACACACTGCCACAGAGAGCCCTGACAAATATAATGCCTGAATTCCAAAATAATAAATCGCTCCTAAAAGCGCTGGAATTAGAGAAATTGTTACGTGCATCATAACATTTCTGGTTGTTCTGGAAGTACGAATATGCGGTCCGTTAATTACTCTTGTCTGACTCACGATTTTTTCACCGCCCTTTCTCTCATTCTCTGTTTCACCATATCTCTTGCCATTCTTGTCCTTACAGACAGTTCTCTTTTGGCAGGACAGATATATGAGCAGCAGCCACAAGCAATACACTCACTGGCATACAAACTTTCGCATAAATCATAATCTTCTTCTAAAAACGCGAATTCAATCTGATAAGGAACCAAACCTGCCGGACACACACTTTCACAGCCCGCACAACGAATACATGGCTGTTCCTCATACTGACTGTCAGGAAGTACTAAAATTCCGGAAGTATTCTTAGTTACATAAAAAAGTTCACTTTCTCCATTCCAGTCTGAAGCTACGCAAGGTCCTGTCATTGGCCCACCTGCAATAACTCTGTTCTTCTTTACTGTCACTCCTCCACAAAGCTCTACCAGCTCTTTTGCAGAAGTTCCAATAGGAACCAAATAATTTCCAGGATTTTTTACACATCCTGTTACCGTAACAATTCTTCTGATAAGAGGTGTCTTTCCAAGAAGCATATCTGCTGCTGCTTTGGCAGTTCCTACATTAGAAACAATAGCGCCTGCCTCTGCCGGAAGTCCTCCCATTGGCACTTCTCTTCCCATAACAGCCTGAATAAGCTGGCGCTCTCCGCCCTGTGGATACTGTGTAGGCAAAACTTTTACTTCTATATTCTTTGTATTTTCTAAAATTTTACCCAAAACTTTTGCTGCCTCCGGTTTATTATCTTCCATACAAAGATATGCTTTTGGAGCGCCGGAAGCCTTTAACAGAAGACGAATACCATTTGCCACCGCATAGCTATATTCCAGCATCAAACGATAATCGCAAGTTAAAAACGGCTCACATTCTGCTGCATTAATCAGCAATGCATCAATTTTTTTATCTGTTTCGTATTTCTTATGTGTTGGAAATCCTGCGCCGCCCATTCCTGTAAGACCGCCGTCACGAATTCCGGCAATAATTTCTTCTTTTGTAAAATTCTCAATATCTACCAGTTTGTTTTCATATTCCTTCGCATCCTGTTTTGAGGTTTCTCCCCTTTTAATGATACACGCCAAAATATTTCTTCCCTGATTGTTTACTTCTTCTACTCGGAGAACCTCTCCGCTTACACTTGCATGTAAAGGAGCTGCCATAAATGCCTCAGGAATTCCAATTTGCTGCCCTGCTTGTACTTTATCTTTTGGCTTGACTAACAGCTGACATTTTCCGCCAAAGGATTGCTCTGACAAAATCGTAACTGTCTCAGGCCAATATTCATGGACAGGCAGGTCCATGGTCAGTGCCTTGTCATAACCATCTGTGGGATGAATTCCGCCGGGGAATTTATTCTGCTTCTTTTTCCACATACTCTGTCTTCCTCCATTATTTCTATCGTTAAATTATTGACATACTTTAATAAGATAACATATTAGACTACTTTTAGCAAGATTATTTTTTTCAATTTTCTGCACAATAAAAAAAGGATTGCCTATTTCCCCAACAGGCAATCCTTTAATAATAAAGTCTATTTATTTATAGAAACAATTCGTTTTTCTTTCTGTCTTCACAAATCTTTCTTCATTTTCATAGATGTCAATTTTTAATTTATTTGTTTACTTTCTTTGCTTTTTCGGACAATCTGTACACATCTCATACAGGAAATACATTTACTTTTGTCTGTTTTTTTCGGTGTCTCTGCAGATATTGCTCCCACTGGACAAACCTGAGCACATAATCCACAGCCTCTGCAGTCTTTACCTGCTTTTGGTTTCAGTGGAACACCATTATATTTGCGGTAAGGTTTGTTTCCCGGCACAGAAATTTCTTTCTCATCACCGGATTTGATTTTATGTATAATTTTCTGAGCAAACTCTTTTAATTCTTTTTTATCCTTTGCATCCGGTCTTTTTCTTGCGAACTGATGCATAATAGAATGTTCTGCCACTGCTGATACTGCCGCTGTTACATGAAATCCACATAAATCCACCTGTTCTTTTAACTCCAGCAGTGTGTCCTCATAAGCACGATTTCCGTATACGGCAACTAAAACAGCTTTTGCCTTATTACCCTTCATCTTTTTCATACGCTCCAGTGCCGGCGCAGGTACTCGTCCGCCATAAGAAGGCACACCGAAAATACAGATATCATCCTCTTTAAAAGCTCTTACATTTTCCCCTGAATTCTGTTTGCTTAAATCAATTTCTCCATAAGTACCAAATTCTTTGGCTAATAATTTCACAATTTTTTCTGTACTTCTTGTTGGACTAAAACAAATCGCATAGACACTCATATTTCCACTATTCCTTCCTAAAACTATTGCTTATAAATAGACAATTATAGTTCTTTTTTACCAAAGATGCAAGAACGAATTTTTTTAAAATCATTTTGCCATTTTACGAAACTCAAAAGCATATAAAACCAGAACGATTGCCATAATCACCATTTCTCCAAAAATCAATATCTCTGCAATTTTCTCTGAAATTTCCGGCATAAAAACCAGCACACCTAAAATTACAAATAACGTAGCTGTACATACCTTTCCATACCATTTCGCCCCATCCAATTTCTTGCCACGGCGCAGATTTATCATCCCCATAACTGCCATAAATCCTTCTTTCATTGCCATAAGCACTACCAGCCACACCATGCACTTATATCTGGTACACAAGCATAATGCCACTGCCCCATGAGTAAGTTTATCTGCAAAAGGATCTACAAATTTTCCAAGCTCTGTTACCATATTAAAATTTTCGAGCTACTTTTCCGTCAAATAAATCTGTAATCGTTGATACCAGAACAATTCCTGCTGCAAGATAATAATCTTTCACACTGTCTGCATTCAAATAAATCACACAAAAAACCGGTATCAGCAGAATACGAAAATACCCCATACAATTTGGTATGGACCAGATTTCTTCCTTTTTAATTTTTCCCATTTTATTCTCACTCTCTTTCTTTATTTTTCATCATCCAAAAGTCGGAGTTTTATTACCTGCTCAATTTTTGCCGGATAACTTTCCATAACTCCTCCTGTATATGTTACGGTAATACAATCTCCCACATCAAATTCTGAAAGCTTCATAGGTACATTATGCCATTCCAATTTTGTATCATCTTCCACAGAAAAAGTAAATGCTCCTCTGGTATTTATATCATTAGTTTCCAACCCTTCTACCTGAATGTAACTATAATTTTCTCCTATCTCTGTAATGACAGCATTAAAGGACTCTGTTTGATTTTCTTTTAAGGATTTTTCATAGCCTATAAAATAAAAAAATCACTGCAATGCAGAAAAGAACTACTATCCATACACCTAAATAAACAACTTTTTTTTCTTCGCATAATTACCTCCTCTGTTAAAATACACTTCTCCTTTTATGCCACAAAAAAGCACCATCGATATTTCATATTATACCAAATATCAATGATGCTTTCTATCTTATTTCAATTTTCCTACTGCTTTTTCTATAATCGGAATGCAACTCTCTTTTTCCTTTTACCCATACAAAAAAATCAGAGTCCATATCCTGCCAGCGATATGTCTCTATCTTTTTTGTCTATGAGGATTCGACATTGCTTCGCGCCGTATACTTTTATATGCGGAGGATGTATACGGCATCTGCATATTCATGCAGTAATTCAGTAACTTGTAACAGTAACTGTAGATTTATCATATACTACATAAATTATATTTACAAGCCTCCCTGGGGGTTCATTTTTAAAAAATTTTATTTAATAAAACTATCAATTCCCTTCTTTAATTTTCCCAGTCCTTCTTTGTCCTGAAATTCCAGCTCCTCCTCCACACATTCTTCCATGTACTGCTTCAAAACTTCTTTTCCTGCACCATTTACTGCCGATTTTACTGCTGCCAGTTGGATAAGCACCTCACTGCAATCCCTTTCATCTTCCACCATCTTTTTTACCATTTTCAAATGCCCTGTTGCCCTTGCCAGACGGTTTACCATAGCTTTATCATAGGTGGTTTGTTTTTTATCTTCCATATTTTTCTCCTAAAAGGCGGCTGGTACTAGTACAACAAATATTAAGTTTCTGCTATATTGACGTAGAATAATTGTTCCGTATGCAAGGCGGAGGAATGAGACGTAGCGGTGGCTACGCTGATTGACGACAACAATGCAGATGGACAATTAAGCAAGTCAATATGGCAGTTATTTAATATTCGTTGTACTAGCAATAAATATCCTCATCTGCATTTTCATTCCACTGATATCCCATTCCTCTGGCTACCTTTTCTGCTGCGGCAATATCCAAAATATCTGCAATTGCCCAAAGAGCTGTATCCATACCTGATATTGTATTTCCGCAGGAATAAAACTTTCCGTCAATAGCTACCTTCGCTCCTTCAAATTCTCTCAATACCTGCAGTAAACATCCTGTTCCAGTTAGCGTCCATAGGAAAATCAGCAATTCTTCTTCGATATAAAAGCCCTGTTTGCGCCAAAATTGCAGAACCATTTCCTATCATCAAACAATAATCTGCATTTTCCGCTGCCTTTTTTATCAACTTTAATGCTCTTTCATCTTTCCACAAAAGTCTTCTGGCACCTTTTCCACCGGGAAGGATTAAAATCCCATCTATTTCCTCAGGTACAAGAAAATCTGTCCACACCTTTACTCCGTGTACACTATTAATTACGTCTCCTGAAACAGAAAGATAGCGGACATGAAACTCTTCCGGAAGATTTCCAAAAACTTCTGCCGGGCCAAAAGCGTCTAAGGTTTCAAAATCATCAAACAGTACAATATTCACATACATCTTCACATATCCTCCCTTTTGTTGATTTCCGCCAGATTTATTGTTCTGGTGCAAATTTTCTTTGCCAGCTCTGCATTATGAGTAACCATTAAAAGTCCCAATTTTCTTTCTTCTACCTCTCTGAGCATTAAATTCCAAATCTGCGCCTGAGTAATTACATCTAACATGGTACTCATTTCATCTGCAAAAAGAAAATGTGTGCCGGAAAACAAAGAACGAGCAACACAAAATCTCTGAAGTTCTCCACCGGAAAGCTCTCTGGGATACCTCTCCAGCCAATCCTTCTCAATCCCCAATGCCTCCATAACTTCTTCACGAAACATTCCAGACTCCTGAAGAACTTTTTTCATCTTCCAGCGGGGATTAATGGCTTTTTCCGGATGCTGATAAATCAACTGAACCGGAGATATTCCCTTTTGAGGGAGAGGTTTTCCATCCAGCAAAACTTCTCCCTTGGTTGGTTTTAAATATCCGGACATAATCTTTACCAGTGTACTTTTTCCATATCCACTGGGGCCTACTAAGCCAACTCTTTCCCCTTCTTCCACTTTAAGACTTACATCCTGTAAAATCCACGGCTGATTATCGCTATATCGAAAGCTTACGTTTTTTGCTTCAATCTGCATGTATACACCTCACATATCCCCCACGCACTTCTCTCATGGGAATATTTTCTTCACACTCATTTGTCTTATGGGGACATCTGGGCGCAAACAGACATCCCTTAGGTAAATATTTTGCATAAGGCTGAAAACCGGGAATTGGCTCAAATCCATTTTGTGGTAGAGCTTTCCATAATGCCTTAGAATATGGATGTCGAAGGGCATCTACCCCTTCAACAAAATCCTTTGCATCTGCCATTTCTACTGTAGTTCCTGCATAAAATACTGCAATTCTGTCAGCAATGTGAAACGCTAAATCAATATCATGTGTGATTAAAATAACTGCTTTTCCTTCATCTGCCAGTTCTCTGAATATTTTCAAGGCTTCCAATGCCATTTCCAAATCCAATCCCGGCGTAGGCTCATCCGCAATAATCACATCCGCTCCACTTAATACTGCTGTGGAAACTAACACTCGCCTTGCCATTCCTCCTGAAAGCTGAAAAGGATAAAGCTGTTCTGTTTTTTCATCTAAATGAAATCTATGAAAAATTTCTCTTTGTGCTTTTATAATTTCTTTATTTACTTTTGTTCCACGTACCTGTGTACCCACTTTCATCAATGGGTCCAAATAAGAAACAGACTGAGGAACCAGCGCCATTTCTTTTCCACGCAAAGTTTCCTTATCTTTCTGACTAAGCACTTTTCCCTTATAAGAAATCTCTCCGCTTATAGAAGCATTTTCCGGCAAAAGCCCCATAACAGCGTGGGCAAGTAAACTCTTACCGGAACCACTGGAGCCTGCAATAGCTACAATTTCTCCCGGACGTACATCTAAAGTCAGATTAGATATCACCTTTAAATCATATTTTTCAAGTCCATGGTCATACATCTGAAAGGACACGGACAAATCCTTTACTGATAAAATCGGTTCTTTTTTCATCTCTTACTCCTATTCATGAGCACTGTACGGGTCAATAATCTTTTTCAGATTTTCCCCCAGCCTGTCAAATAATAAAACAATAATTACCAGCATCAGTCCGGGGAAAAATTGCCAGCCACCACATACCTGCTGAAATATATTTCATGGACTCAGAAAGAATAATTCCAATTGCCGGCTGTTCCGGTGAAAGTCCAAAGCCTAAAAAAGTCAATCCGGACTCATGCATAATGGCATGAGGAAACATTAAAATCAATCCAATTAAAAACTGAGGAACCATGTGAGGTAAAATATGATGCACCGTAATCCACCAGCTGGAATGTCCCAGCTTTTTAGAAACCTCTATGTACTGCTGAGAACGAATTTGAAGAACTTCACCTCGAATAATACGTGCCAAACCTGTCCAATGAGTTACCGCAACACCAATTAAAACGCCTTTCAGCCCTTTTCCACAGGCAAAAGAAATTAAAATCAAAAGTACTGTATGAGGAATTCCCATAACCAAGTCAATAAGCCAGTTCATCAAATGATCCAGCCATGATTTTCCTGTGGCTGCGATTACCCCTACAATCACAGCAATCACAGCGCTGACACTGGATGCCACTACGCCTACTACAATACTTACCGATAAACCTTTTATGGTTCGCACCAGCATATCTCTTCCCAGCATATCTGTACCGAAAGGATGTTTCAAAGATGGAGATAAACCTTTCTGTGAAAAATCTGCCTGTATCAACTCATCACTTAAAAGTGTTCCTGACAAATAAACACCAAACAATACCGCAAAAATCAGAATGGCAAAAAGAATGGTCCTTTTTTCGTCTGTTCAATATTCTGCTATTCATTTCTATATCCCTCCCTGATTTGTGGGTCTACAATTCCGTATATAATATTCGCCAGCATATTTCCTACAAAAACAAACAAGGTACTAAACAGCGTAATCCCCAATAACAGGGGGATATCCGAACCCATTCCTGCCGCAGATGCTGCTGCACCAAGTCCCGGATAAGAAAACACTGTTTCCGCTAAAACAGAACCTCCGAACAGCTCACTGAAAGAGCCAAACTGCATGGTAATGGCAGGAAGCATAATGTTTCTAAGTCCGTGTCTTTTTAAAATACTCCATTTAGATTCACCTCTTGCTTTTGCAAATAATACATAATCACTTTCCAGAACATCCACCAATTTCTCTCTTGTATGCAATGCCACATTGGCAAAAGAAAGAAAACTCAGAGTCAGCGCCGGCAATATCAAATGATGAATTCTCTGCAAAATCGTAACCTGATCTGCCGGAACACCTTTTGGCACACTCATTCCCATAGGGAACCAGCCAAGCTGCACAGAAAACAGCATTAAAAACACAATTCCAATCCAAAATGTAGGAATGGAACACATAATCAGACAGACCTTTTTTAAAATTTTATCTATCCATTTTCCGTTAAAAATACCCATAGCACATCCAATGGCAAATCCAATAATACCGGAAAATACCCATGCGGTCATCATCAATGCCAGCGAAGTGGCAAATTTCTCTTTTATTACATCAAGAACAGGTCTTCGATAAATTAAAGACACACCGAAATCCCCATGAAGCAAAGATTTGCCCCATGCCAGAAAACGTTCCACCGGAGGATCATTCAGTCCCCAGTATTCCGCTATTTTTGCTCTTTGTTCTACACTTACATTAGGAACAGAACCCACATACTGCTGCACCGGATCTACCGGTGAAAGACTTACCAGTATAAAGCTTATGATGCTTACTGCAATCAGCAGCGTAACCATACGCAGAAGGTACTTTCCCGTAAGCTTCAAATAATACTTACTCTTCATTTGTTTTCTCCTATACTCTCTATAACCACAATTAGAGTTGTTACTTTAGAACTTATTATAAACATGTCCTAATGCAACAACTCGAATTTTGTTTTTATGCTATTTCTATTCCCATGTCCATTCTGCAAGATTAGCAATCAATGGCCATGCCGCACCGTGTGCATGAATTCTCTGATTTCCAATATTCAAGCCATCTTTTACATAATACAAATGTGTCATATTCACATAAAATGCCCAAGGTGCTTCTCCCTTCATAGAAGTACCTGTTGTTCCATCCCATTGTGCTTTCTGCCACCATTCGTAAGAATCTTCAATAGTAAGAGATGTCATTGCCTTATCCAAATATTCATCTGTAGCAGGATTGGTATAAAATTCCGGATTGTACCAGTCTGTTTTTCCTGCATTACTACTGTGGAACAACATATAAGATGTCATTGGACTGTCAGAACCCCATCCCATAATCATAGGTTCAGAGAACATTCTCTTAATGGTTTCATCTTCGCTTACACCTTCTACATTAATTTCAAATCCCATATTTTCTTTTGCCTGATTTGCCACAGACATTGCAACAGCCTGACGCATGGAATCACCTGCAAAATACATCAGATTAAAGGCGAGCTTTTGCCCATCCTTATCACGAATTCCATCTCCGTCTGTATCAGTCCAACCTGATTGTTCTAAAAGCTCTACTGCATAATCCACATCTGTTTCAATTACATCTTCCTCATTCCACCATGGCATACCATCACATTCAGAGTAAGCAGGTTTTGCAAATCCGTTTAATGCTTCATCAATAATTTTCTCTCTGTCAATTCCATAGCACATAGCTTTTCTTACATTAACATCAGAAGTAATGTCATTTCCGATTTTATATCCATCTTCTGTTTTCTTTCCTTCATCCGGTACTGTCGGCATTGTAATACCTCTGTTATCTACAGACTCTACTTTCTCAACGTGCATACCATCAATCTCTGTTGTTGCAAGTGTTGCAGAAGTTAATGCAATATCCACTTCTCCTGCTTTTGCAGCTACAAATCTGGCATCTTCATCCTGAATTAAAAAGACTGCTCTTTTCACTTCCGGCTGTTTACCATAATAATCTTCATTTGCTTCTAAAATAAACTGCTGACCTTTATCCCACTGCACCATTTTATAAGGACCGGAGCCAATAATCTGATCTGCTTCCAAGCCGAATTTATCGCTGTATGCTTTTTCCGGTACAATTCCCATCTGTGCAACTGTATAAATAAAGGTTACACAAGGCTCAGAAAGCTTAAATTCCACAGTTGTATCATCTAGTGCTTTGCAGCTTTCCAGCATAGTCAAGTCCATATATGTAGCTTTTTCTTTTGTTGTATTAAAAGTGAATGCAATATCAGATGCTTTTAATGACTCACCATTTGTAAATTTTACATCATCTCTGATTTTAAACGTCCAAGTAAGTGCATCTTCACTGGTAGTATATTCTGTAGCCAGATCATTTTCAATCTGCTCATCTCCATTAATTTTTACCAAAGTAGAATAAATGGGAGAACCTGTATATCCAAATCCTGTACAAGGATCAAAAGAATCTCCTTCACTGGAAAATCCAATGGTCACCTCTGATTTTTCTTTATTTTCCTCATCTTTGCCAGCTTCTTTTGTTCCTTCTTTCTGTGTATCTCCTTTTGCAGCATCTGTTCCTGAATTACCGGAAGCGCCACAACCTGTAACCATAGCAGAAACACATAACAAGGCAGTTAATATCTTCATTCTCCTTTTCATGGGTTTTATCCTCCTGATTTTTTCTTCGTGTTTTAGCTTCCTCATTATATACAGAAATATCCCCATGGGCAAGCCACTGCCCTGGGATTATTTTTTCTGCTTTTTTTCTTTTCATTTTTTGCTCAATTAGAAGGATTTTAAACACTTTTTGTCATTATTTATTCGAAACAGAACCCTATCCAGGGGTTAATTTTCCCTTTTGCTGCTTACAATACTGTAATAAGCTCTGGATGTTACCAGATACATTATCACATAAAAAAGTGTAAAAATCACATAGCATGCTCCCGTAACTGAAATCAATAATTTCTGATTATTAATTCCAAATAAAACAATAATTTTTACTCATCATAGGAAAAGCAAATGCTGTATGAATACCTGCTGCAATAAGAGGCATGAAAAATACGGTAAGCACCTGTGAATTAATACTCTTTCGAATTGCTTTTCGGCTCATACCTACTTTTTGAAGAATTTCAAACCTCTGCTGATCTTCATATCCTTCTGTTACCTGTTTGTAATACATAATGAGAACCATTCCCACAATAAACACAATTCCAAGAAGAATTCCCAATATAAACATTCCTCCGTACAATGCATAGAAATCTGCTCTTTTCGTTTCTCTGCACTCCACCAAAATAATCAAATTTTCATTTTGCTGTTCAAACTCTGATGCACATTTCTGTATCTCCTGTGCCATCTCAATCTGCTTATCTCTATCCGCTTTTAAATTAATCCCGCGATAATTATCCACAGCAGTTTCCATTCCGCTTAACTGTTCACATTCCTCTCTTATTTCAGAAAGCACATCCTTATCCTTTACAAAAATAAACATAGAAGATATCGTTGACATTACATCAATTCCATTATCTACAAATGCAGGAACTGTTTTCTTTATTTCCCACTCTCTTCCATTTTCTAAAGTAAGTGTGTCATAATCATAGTCCAGTTTTGTATTATAAAGAAGAATTTCATTCTCTTCCAATGTTTCCTGCTTACCCATCAGACGATTATAGTCTTCTACCGGAATAAAAAATAACTGTCTGATATGGTTATATACATCTGTTCCATAACTTTCCATTCGTTCCGAACTCATAACCAATTCTTTTTCTTCTAAATAAGCAGCTACTCCCAGATAAGTATAGAACAACTCATCTTTCTTCTCTATCTGTTTTTCTTTCATAGTTTCTGAAACAATATCATAAAATTCACTTACCTCTTTTTCATCTTCTGTCTGAACATCGATTACCACCTCCTGAGGATAACGGGAATTCAGGAAATCTTCCGCTCCCAGATATAGGCAGGAAACAGCAGATACCATAACCAGTACCATGGTAGATAAAATACATATAGAGGCAAGCCCTTCTCCGTTTCTTTTCATACGAAACATCATAGTAGATACAGATGTAAAGTGATTCGATTTATAATAATAGTGTTTATTATTTTTTAAAATTTTACACAATACCACAGAACCTGCCTCAAATAGTAGGTAAGTCGCTACAATTACCATGATTACAGCTACGAAAAACATACCGATTACCTGCATGGGTTCTTCAATGGACAATGCTATCATGTACGCTCCTGCCAAAATAACAATGCCAAACACAGCTAAAATCCAGTTTGCTTTTGGCGGTTTTTCTCCCATCTGTTCACTTTTTAACAGTTCTACCGGTTTCATTCTAAAAATTTGAAACAGGCATTTTAATAAAATCAAAAGAAAAATTGGAAGAAAAACGGTTATTGTATCTTTTACAGATGATACAGAAATCGTAAACTGAAAATCCGCTTTACCACCCAGCATCTTTATCATGGCAAGTTCTCCTAATTTAGAGAAGAAAATACCACTGACAATACCAAAAATAATGGTAAATCCTGTAATCTGAATACATTCCCACACCATAACATAAGCCACATTTTTCTTACCCATACCTAAAATATGGTAAAGACCAAATTCCTTATATCTTCTTTTCATCAAAAAGGAATTGGTATAGAACAGAAAAATCAAAGCAAAAACACCGATAACCAGACAGCCAAAGGACAATGTCATCTGCATGGTTTCTCCACCTGTCATTCCTCTTACAATCTCACTGGTACTTAAAAAGCAAATCATATAAAACATCATAATCATGCCTATACAGGCAAAAATATAAGGCACATAAATCTTTTTGTTCTTCTTTATTCCCGTCCATGCAAGTTTAGGATAAAATCCGATTTTCACTCTGTTGCACCTCCTCCAGCCAAAACAGTAAGGGCGTTGGAAATCTTTTCATACATCTGCTGTCTGGTATGATTTCCTCTGTAAATCTGATGAAAGACCTCACCGTCCTTGATAAAAAGAACACGCTTTGCATGACTTGCCGCTTTCACAGAATGTGTTACCATCAAAATGGTCTGTCCTTCCTCATTTACTGTAGAAAACAATTCTAACAATTCATCTGTAGATTTGGAGTCTAAAGCACCTGTAGGCTCATCTGCCAGAATAAGCTTGGGATTGGTAATCAAGGCACGGGCTACTGCTGCTCTCTGTTTCTGACCTCCTGAAACTTCATAAGGATATTTTTCCAAAATTGCTGTAATTCCCAGTTTTTCTGCAATAGGCGCCAATCTATATTCCATCTCCTTGTGTCCCTTTCCACTTAATACCAACGGTAAAAAAATGTTATCTTTAATAGAAAAAGTATCTAAAAGATTAAATTCCTGAAATACAAAACCCAGATTTTCTCTGCGGAAGGTGGAAAGCTCTGCCTCTTTAATCTTTGACATATCTTTTCCATCCAGACACACTGTTCCTTTGGTAGGTTTATCAAGAGCTGCCAAAATATTTAAAAGCGTTGTTTTTCCGGAACCTGACTCTCCCATAATTGCCGTATACTCCCCTTCTTCTGCGCTGAAATTTACATTTCGAAGGGCTTCTACCTGATTTCCTCCAAATCGTGTTGTATATATTTTCTTTAAATTCTTTACTTCTAAAATTGCCATCTCGTTTTCCTCCTTGATTTGTTCAATAGCATTGTATCAAAAAAGGGAAATGCCTCGCCATAACTTCCGCTTACATTTCCCCTGTTTCATCTTACATTTTTGAAAGATTATTATTCAATTTCTAACTTTTTTCTCTTTAAATCCAGAATAATCTCTGTACCTTTATAAATTTCAGACTCAGCCCGAATTCCATAGCCCAACTTTTCACAAATCCTTTTGCATAAATACAAACCTATTCCACTTGCCTTTTTATCTTGTCTTCCATTATATCCTGTATAACCCTTTTCAAAAATTCTCGGCAAATCTTCTTTGGCAATTCCAATTCCTGTATCTTTCACCACCAAAAGCTGCTCTGGTTTCCACTCTAAAGAAATGCGGCCTCCCGGCTTTGTATATTTTAAAGAATTAGACAATAACTGCTCAATGACAAATAATAACCATTTTTCATCAGTAAGCACAACTGCATTGGTTGTTTCATATTCCAGTCGTATCTTTTTACGGATAAACTGCGGTGCAAATCTGCGTACCGCCTGCTTAATAATACTGTCCAGAGAATATTCCCGAAAAACATAATCTTTTTCGCTGCTATCCAGACGCAGATAACAAAGCACCATTTCCACATACTGCTCAATACGCATTAAGTCAGCCCCAATTTCTCTGGAAAATTCGCTGTCCTCAGACTGCAGCTTTAGGTACATGGATGCTATAGGTGTCTTAATCTGATGAACCCATAAAGTATAATACTCCAGCATATCCAACTCTTTTTCATTATATACGTTTTCCATATTTTGTATATTCTCATACAAACGTTCCACAATTTTTTCGTATTCCGCTTCCAATCCTCCTTCTGCCTTTGGTAAATTTTCCAGTAAAAATTCTTTCTGATTTACGGCTCTTTCCAGCTGTATATATTTCTGACGAAATTTAGTAAACTGAAAAATCAAAACAGCTATTCCAAAAACACCTCCCACACATACTGCATAAAAAGCCGCATGAAGAGGAATTTGATACATGAGAAAAAGGCAGAAAAAGACAGATGAAAATAAGAGATAAAAGAGAATTTTTCCCCATTGTTTCTTTATATATTTCTTAAACATGTCCATAGTCCTCTCCTTATAAGCTTAATTGGCAATCGTATACCCCATTCCTACCTTCGTAGTAATAAATCCGGAAAGCCCTGCCTGATCCAACTTTTTTCTCAAACGATTTACATTGACACTTAATGTGTTTTCATCTACAAAACTGTCATTTTCCCACAATTTTTCCATAAGGCGTTCCCTGCTTACAATTTTTCCCTTATTCTCCATCAAAGTCTGCAAAATCCGGTATTCATTCTTTGTCAGTTCAAATTTTTTCATTCTGATAAAAAAGAACTGCCTCTGCTGTATTTAAAAGAGCTCCTTTATGCTCCAGAACCGAAACCTGTCCCGCATAATCATAACTTCTTCTAAGCAATGCCTGTATCTTCGCAGTCAGCACAGACAAATCAAAAGGTTTTGCCACAAAATCATCTCCACCCATTTGAATTGCCATCACAATATTCATATTATCCGATGCAGAAGAAATAAATAAAACAGGAATTGGAGAAATTTTTCTGATTTCCTGACACCAATAATAGCCATTAAAGAAAGGAAGTGTAATGTCCATTAAAACAAGATGAGGATTATATGCAGAAAATTCTGTCATTACATCTGCAAATTTTTCCACACATTGCGCCTGTAAATTCCACGTTTCCAAATGCTTCTTAATGGCATGGGCAATATCCATATCATCTTCTACAATTAAAATACGATACATAAATCTGTCTCCTTGTTCGTTCTGGTATATATATGAATTTTAAAGAAAGCTGCCGCTTCACGATTTATTAATCGTTAAAGCGACAGCCCCAAAATAACCATTTTATTTATAATCCGAGGATTGTATCTTTTATCCCCTTTGCAATCCCTGCTGCCTTTTTCATCATACTATTTTCTTCAAGGTATTCCAAACCTTTTAAAGTAATAAATGGATTATATAATTTTAAAATTATCCATCTGTTTCTCTCTTTTTAACTTACTTCATCTTCTGTGACAATAATCACCTGATATGTCATTCCCCAGCCCCTATCTCTTCTTTCGGTAGCTTCGTAATTCGGCAACTTATTGTATATTTGAGTAATTTCATTATATCATTTCTGTTTTCATTTTCAACAGAATATTCTTCCTTTTCTATAACAAGCAAATACGTGCTTCTGCACTTATCCAATTATATATTCTAAATTATTAGCTTCATATTCCAAATATATATGGTCTGTACTTTTTCGTTGTAATTAGTTCGGAAATCAGTTATAATAAGAATAATTACAAACCTATTGTATTTACAAGTTATGATTTCATAATCTTTTCTATTATATTGTAGTACGTATTCCATAATCCATCAATACTACAGTTTATTTTCATAACTTTTTTTAAACAGGAGAATTATTATGACAATTTATGAAAGATATTGCATGCTTCGTGATGAACGAGGATTAAAAGATGCGACCGTTGCAAGCATAGCCAATATAGGAAAGTCTACTTTCTCTGACTGGAAATCTGGTCGAAGTATACCTAAAAACGAAAAACTTGTTAAGATAGCAAATGCTCTTGAAGTATCTTTAGATTTCTTAATGACAGGAGAAGAAAAAGAATGTAGAGAAAAGTATTACCTAAACGATGAAACCGCAGAAATGGTACAGACCTTATTTAAAAATAAACCTCTTCGTGTACTTTTTGACGCTGCCAAAGATGCTTCACCTGAAGATTTGAAAACTACTTATGACATACTTATGGCATTGAAAAAGAAAGAACGTGGAAATAATGTCCATTAGTTGCCAAACTAAGTATATTTTCAAAAAATGTATTTGTCAAATTGTATCAGCCTATAATAGTTATGAAAGGAGTTGTCACTATGCCATTACCCAAAACAAACACCTATACACTGGAAGATATCTACTCTCTGCCGGATGGGGAACGTGCAGAGCTGATTAATGGAAAAATTTACAACATGGCTCCACCAGGTCGTATCCACCAGAAACTTGTAATGGAACTATCCGGAACATTAAGGGAATATATAAAATCTCGGTATGGCTCTTGTGAAGTCTATCCTGCACCATTTGCCGTATTTCTGGGAGAAGATAACCCAAACTACGTAGAACCTGATATTAGTGTTATTTGTGATAAAAAGAAACTTACTGACAAAGGCTGCAATGGTGCTCCTGATTTCGTGATTGAAATTGTTTCACCCAGCAGTCGTAAAATGGACTATTCTACAAAAAACACTCTTTATTCTGATTTTGGAGTACGGGAATACTGGATTGTTGACCCTGCAAAAGAAAGAACTACTGTATATCGATACGAAGAAGACTCTGCTCCTATAATTATACCTTTTTCTATGCCTATTGCAGTAGGAATTTATCATAACCTTACTATTACAATCGCAGAACTTTTAGACTAAAGAAAACCGTCCCTGCTACCAACAGGAACGTACACTCATAAACTGCCATCTGAACTTTTTCTTGATTTTAGACATGAAAAAACCCCGTAAATGAAAGATTTACGGGGTCTGAAAATTTCATTAAGCTAATTTAGATTTTGCTAATTCTGCTAATGTAGCAAATCCAGCAGCATCATTGATAGCCATGTCAGCTAATACTTTTCTGTTTAAATCAACGTTAGCTAATTTTAAACCGTACATAAATTTGCTGTAGGATAATCCGTTCATTCTTGCAGCAGCATTGATACGTGCAATCCATAACTGTCTGAACTGACGTTTTCTCTGTTTTCTGCCTGCGTAAGAACTTGTTAAAGCTCTCATTACAGACTGTTTTGCTACTCTATACTGTTTGGAACGAGCTCCTCTGTAACCTTTAGCCAGTTTCAATACTCTATTATGTCTTTTCTTAGCGTTTAATCCGCCTTTAATTCTTGCCATTCTTAATTTCCTCCTATATTAAACACATACTTACACACAAACGATTAGATGTAAGGTAAGATTTTTTTCATGTTCTTTACATTAGTTGCATCTGTAATAGCTGCTTTTCTAAGATTTCTCTTTCTTTTCTGAGATTTCTTTGTTAAGATATGGCTCTTATAAGCTTTATTTCTTTTTAATTTACCTGTACCTGTTGATTTGAAGCGCTTTGCAGCTGCTTTAGTTGTTTTCATTTTTGGCATGTTTATGTCCTCCTTAAACTCTTTTTCTTATTAACGTTTTTCTGTCAAAAACATAGTCATGCTTCTTCCTTCTACCTTTGGTGCTTTTTCTACAACAGCAACATCAGATAGGATTTCAGCAAATTTTTCTAAAATATATTTGCTGCTTTGCATGTGTGCCATCTCTCTTCCTCGGAAACGCAGAGTAACTTTAACTTTATTTCCTTTTGTCAAGAACTTTCTGGCATTATTGACTTTCGTGTTCAAATCGTTTTCCTCAATATTAGGGGATAAACGCACTTCTTTGATTTCTATGGTTTTCTGTTTCTTCTTAGCTTCCTTTTCTTTTCTAGCTAATTCGTACTTATACTTACCATAATCGATAATTTTACAAACCGGTGGTTTTGCTGTAGGAGCAATTTTCACAAGGTCTAATCCTGCCTCCGCCGCATGTTTCTGCGCTTCTCTGGCAGACATAATTCCTAACTGCTCTCCCTCTGCGCCTATAAGACGGACCTCTTTATCTCTGATTTGTTCGTTAATCATTAAATCGCTAATAGTAGTGCACCTCCATAATATTGATAACCCTTACAGCCTTAGGCTGCTTGAACTTGATAAAAGAAAGAACAAGAATTCACAGAGCAGTTTCCTAATATATAAAAAAGGATAGTTCTACAAACTATCCACTGTTTATCCGCATAAGAAAACGCCTTGCGCCTCATTATCTTCATATAAACCATAGTCACTCATTTGTGCTAAGGTGAGAGTGGATACTCTGCTTTCTTTTCTTCTTCAGACTCTCACAGTCTACCATATATATACATATTCGTCAAGTACATTTTATTTTTTTGATTTTTAATTTTTTTGAGTTTTTTTAAGAAAATTCTTGATTTTTTTTACAATTCAGTGGCATAATAAGGGCTATATATACTAATCAATGTACCACTTTAAAGTAACATTGACTATAATATACATAAATAATTAATTTAAAAATTTAAGAGGTGATGTTTATGGACAAAAAAAGAGGATCTTTTTCAAACAAAATGGGATTCGTTCTTGCTGCTGCCGGTTCAGCTGTAGGTCTTGGTAATCTCTGGCGATTTCCCTATCTTGCTGCGAAATACGGAGGAGGTATCTTCCTACTGGTATATTTAATTCTTGCGGTAACTCTTGGCTTCACTCTTATGATAACAGAAATTGCCATTGGACGTAAAACAGGATTAAGTGCTGTAGGTGCTTTTAAAGCCCTTGACAAACGTTTTAAATTCGTAGGTTATCTGGCATGTATCGTTCCTTTCATTATTACACCTTATTATTGTGTAATTGGCGGTTGGGTTGTGAAATATTTTGTAACTTTCCTGACAGGCAATGTTACTGCAGCAGCCGGTGATGAATATTTTACCAGCTTTATCAGCAGAGCTGATTCTCCTGTATTCTGGTTTGCATTATATATCATCGTTACTGCAATTGTAGTTATCTTTGGTGTAGAAAAAGGAATTGAAAAAGCAAGCCGTATTATGATGCCTCTTTTAATTGTATTAGTCTTGGGTGTTTCTGTTTTTTGTATCACACGCCCTGGTGCTATGGAAGGCGTAAAATATTACCTGCTTCCTGATTTTTCTAAATTCTCCGCTACGACAGTACTTGCAGCTATGGGACAGTTGTTCTACTCCATGTCTCTTGCAATGGGAATTATGATTACTTATGGTTCTTATATGAAAAAGGACTGCAATCTGGAAAAATCCGTAAGACAGATTGAAATCTTTGATACAGCGATTGCTTTTCTGGCAGGTTTGATGATTATTCCTTCTGTTTTCGTATTTTCAGGCGGTGACGAAGCTGCACTTGGTAAAGGACCTTCCTTAATGTTTATTACACTTCCAAAAGTATTTGATGACATGTCTTTGGGTGGTGTAATCGGAACTGTTTTCTTCCTTTTAGTATTATTTGCAGCTCTTACATCTTCTATCTCACTTTTGGAAACCAACGTTTCTATTATTAGAGATAAATTAGGCTGGAGCAGAAAGAAAGCAACTATTTCTGTTACTATTTATGTACTAATCTTAGGTGCTATTGTTTCCTTAGGCTTTGGACCTTTGAGCTTCATCAAAATTATCGGTCTTGGTCTTCTGGATTTCTTTGACTTCCTGAGCAATAGTGTATTGATGCCAATTGTTGCAATTCTGACTTGTATTTGTATCGGACACTTTATCGGTTCTAAAGTAGTTTCTGATGAGGTAGAGTTAAATGGAGCATTTAAATCTAAGAAATTCTATAATATTATGCTGAAATGGATTGCTCCTATCTGTTTAATTCTGATTTTAGTATTTGCTGTATCAGAAGCTATGGGATGGATTACTGTTTAATAAAAAACTTTTAAAAATAGGACAGTCACTTTAACGATTGTATAATCGTGAAGCGACTGTCCATTTTTTATTTTCCCACAATGTAATTTTTCAAAAACTCATAAATTTCCTCTTCTGTAGGTGGGCAACCTTTTACATAATTCTGAAATCCTCTTGTACAATTTCCTACTCCCAGCTTGCCTTCTTTTCCATGATATCCCTGTCCAATACAAATTTTTTCCTTCAAATTTTCTAAAATGCCTTCTTCTTTCAATTTCCAAAGAGCCGGCAGAAGATAACCATAGCAGGCGCTGCAAGACTCCACTTCCTCTACTGCATCACATACTTCTACTACTTTTCTTTCTTTTGGAATATATTCTCCCTGTTTCGGCATATTTAACTCGCGAAATCTTGCATTTTCCCATTGAGCATCTCCTGCTCCCAATGCCTCTGCCATTTTTATATACGGTACTTCCTCCACCTTATATCCCATAAAATGGCACACATAAGCATCACAAAGCACTGGATCTATTGCAGCCATAATACGATTCAAAACTACTGGATTTCCTCCATCTTCAAAATCCCAATCTCCGCAAATACTGTCAACCACAGTAAAATCCGGTGCAATTTCTGCTGCCAGATGAGCAATGGGCTCATGAAGTCCCATAGCGTGAAAATGTCTCTTTTCACAATTTGGAATCAATCCCTTTAAATTTTTCAATGCGCAGGTAATTTTTGTCTGACAATGTCCTTTCATCACCGGCACATTAATCAAAAAGTCTAAGCTTTTTACTTCGTCACAGATTTTCAGTTCCATTCCCTGACAGGAATATGTTTTATACGAGTCTTTCTGTAAATCTATAAAAGGCACACCATATTTTTCTGAGAGTTCATAGTAACCACAAACCTCTGCTGATTCTGCTGTTTTATCCCCTACCCATGAACTTTCCAGCATTACCAGATTAGAAAATCCCCTTGCCTGCAAATATTCAATAATTCCCGCTACAATTTCACTGTGGGTAGTCGCACCATAAGAAGCCTCAGAAGGTGCTACCAAATTTGGTTTTATTCCTATTCTGCACTCTTTATTTGAAATTTGACCTTCCAAATCAGCTTCCAGTAAAAGCGTCTTTGTCATCTCTTTATATTCTGTTCCGTAAATTGCCAGAATTTCCTGTTTTTCCACTTAATCACTGTCCTCCTATGTCAATACTTATTTAATAGAATAGTATTAAGCGCAATATAAAGTCAATATATTCCTCTATAAATCATCCAAAAGAGCGGTACTTTTTGCATAAGCGGTACTTTTCGCCTCAAAAAAATCTGTTTTTACCATATTGGCATTAGAATAATAACTTACCCATTTCATACTCTCCGGCTCTTTTTCATATCCCGGATATACCACTTCAAAACCTAATCCTGTAAAACGCAGATTTCCTAAATATTTCATATATTCTGTAATCATCGCCTTTGAAAGTCCCGGAATTTCATCTCCCAGAACATAATGTCCCCATGCAATTTCCTGTTCTACACCTTCCATAAGCATCCCTTTTAAAAGCTTTATATTTTCTCGTGTAAAAAGTTGTGGTTCTTCCTCTTTTAACTGCAAAATCATATTTCGAAACAGCCACAAATGTGTATTTTCATCTCTGTTAATATAACGAATTTCTTGAGCGGAACCCGGCATTTTTCCATTTCTGCTTAAATTATAGAAAAACATAAAACCACTATAAAAATAAATCCCCTCCAAAATATAATTTGCCATCATGACTTTCAACAATGTAAAACTGTCTTTTTTCGTCTGAAATTCATTATATAATTCACCTATAAAGGTATTCCTCTTTAATAATCTTTCATCTGTTTTCCACTGATATAAAATTTCATTACGCTTTTCCGGACTGCAAATTGTATCCAGCATATAACTATAACTTTGACTATGCACACACTCTTGAAAAGTCTGAATAGAAAGACATAAATTTATTTCATTTGCCGTAATATACTCTCCAATACAAGGTAAATTTGCAGACTGAATGGAGTCTAAAAATACAAGAAAGCTTAAAATTTTATCATAAGCCTGACGCTCTTTTTCTAAAAGTTTTCCATAGTCTTTTCTATCCTGAGAAAGATTAATTTCCTCCGGTATCCAAAAATTATTCATTGCCTGGCGATACCAGTCCTTCACCCAGCCATAGCGCATATTATTGAAATCATTTAAGTTCGTAGTATTTCCGCCAATCATCCTGCGAAAACGCACATCTGTTTCTCCTTCCGGATTAAACAGTGGTTTTTTCTTTAATTCTGCCATCTCATTCTCCTTCTTTCTATGAAGCACAGCTTTCACATTCTTCTACCTCAAGGGATTTACTTCTGATATAATAAATCGTTTTTACTCCTGCTTCCCACGCTTCCACGTACAAGTCAAAAAGCTGACGCAACGTATAATTATTTGTAATATAAAGGTTTAAGCTCTGTGCCTGATCAATATGCCTCTGCCTGATACCACAGGATTGGACACTAAATCTCTGATCAATATTATGGGCATTCTGATAATAATAGTAAGTATCCACCGACAAGTCAGGGGCTACTCTGGGCAACATACTTCCTTTCTTCTCTTCCATAAAAAACTTCTTCATAACAGGGTCAAGACCTGCCGTTGTTCCTGCTAAAATACTGGTACTGCTGGTAGGTGCAGCAGCCAAAAGATAACCATTTCGCATACCTGTATTTCTTACTTTATCTTCTAATTCCCGCCACTCTTTTGACACATAATTCCGTTTTGTAAAAATATGCACCTGTATGCCAGTCACTGCCTTCAAAAAAAATCGATAAAACCCCTTTTTACTTTCTTGCCAAAATCTGTACTTGCCAAAAATAGCAAAAATAGTTTATCATTTCAAACAAGTTCATCTGCAAAATTTTAAGTGTTCCTGACTTTTCCAAGAGAAA
>ENA-OQCW01000499-OQCW01000499.1-human-gut-metagenome-genome-assembly--contig:-NODE-499-length-23008-cov-2.231764_pt1 | contig 23008 bp, 32 predicted proteins | sample MGYA00242767_ERZ504593 | MGnify/ENA primary metagenome ERZ504593 (study PRJEB26092, sample SAMD00036307) | human gut metagenome | host: Homo sapiens | study: EMG produced TPA metagenomics assembly of... | reverse complement strand
ATTAGAGTTATTAACAATTGATAAAAATAAGCTAAGCACATAAACATATTATCTTCCTCCACTCATTATTACCATTATATAATATTAATTAAATTTATTCATTTAAAAATTAGCTTTCTTGTACCAGCAAAAAGCTCCAATCAAATTTGCATCATTATAATAATGACACACTTTGATCTCTGGTGGAGTTACCGGAACTGGGATGCAATCAAATAAATCACTCACTTCTTTCTTTAACATTGTTAATAATAACGGCTGAGTACTAATCCCTCCACCAATACTAATATTCTCTAAATCTAATAACATTTGCATATTAAAAATATATCTTGCAAGATTTTTAGTATAATCCCGTAGTATTTCTAAACTAGCAATATCATTATGATTAGCCTTGTTAAAAAAGGGCTAATCCATCGATCGAATTTCGCTCTAATGCAAATCGTTTTTCATAATTTCTCGTTAAATAACCTACACCGCCAATCAATCCAAATGTATTTTGCCAATCAAAGTCATGTTTAGAATCAATTAAAGAAAACGTAGCTGCTCCAGCAAAATAATTACACCCACGATATAATTCCCCGTTAATAATAATTGCGCATCCAACTCCAGTACCCAATACTAGTACTGCCCCATTACTCGTTTCTTTTAATGAGCCTCTATACAATTCTGCTAATGCCGCACAATTACCATCATTTTCAATCGAAACTGGTACGTGGCATTTACTCCAAAGGATTTGTTTAATATTTTTTTATTATCATTAAATCTATAACTACCACCATTTTTTATTAAACCTGTAAAGGGATTCATTTCCCCACAATAACTAATCGCAATTCCGGATAATTTCATGTGTATAGTTTTAAATAAATCCACTACCCAGGTAATCATTTCATCATGACTTTGAAATATTTTATTTTCTTTATTTACATCATATAACTGAAAGTTTTCATCAATAATTGCATATTTAACTCCGGTGCCACCAAAATCTAAACATAAATATTTCATTATTTAATCCCTCATTTCTTAACACTTTAAAGTTATCATAGTTAAAAAAATATAAATACTATATAATTTTTGGTTGTGTCAAAAATGAAACATAGAAATCTAATATGAACTGTTAGCTATGATTATTGTATTGCAGCAAATAAATCTTTATCTTTGTTAATATCTTCTTGAATGACTTTTTTGATATATAAAGCTAACATATATGGCATTTTTTCTTCAAATGTATCTAACTGGCAATTTAATAATTCCTTGACTTTAGTCATTCTATAATTAATCGTATTTCGGTGCATATATAAATTTTTGGCCATCGCTACTTGACTGCCATCATGAATCAAGTAATAGAACAATGTCTTTTCTAATTCACTATGATGTTTTTGATCATAATCTATTAAAGGCTTTAATAAATGCTGATACATTCCTGATAAAATTTGTTTATCCTCGATTGAAAATAAGATTTGATAAACTCCCATCTCTTCAAAAAGAATCATCGGATATTTAAATTGTTCTGCCATTGCAACTGCAGCTCGAGCTCGTTTATAACTTAAGATTACTTGTCTAAAATCTGTCATTGGCGTTCCAATACCTAAGTGAATAAATCTTGAAGGCATTCGCTTCTTTGTTCTTTTATACATTTTATCAGTAATTTTCTCTAATGAATCCGGATCTAAATTATTTACAATTAATACAAAATATCCATCAAACCAAAAAAATGTATATGGGCTTTGTATTTTTCAAAACATAATTCCAATTGAAAAGAAACTCTACGTCGTTCAAATTGCATCAAACTGATCAGAATCTTCAATTCCAATTAAAACAACTTGAAAAAAACCATCCACATCAAATGCAACCTAACAATTGCTGCCGAACCTCCTCAACAACTTGAGGAGTTGTAAAAACATTCTGAAATAATTTTGAAATCTGATTGTCTTCTCGTTGTGAATATAAACAGCGCATACTAAAATCCTTAATTAAATCTGCCATGTGTACTTCCCAGGGTGTCGTTAACAGCGGAAAATCCTGCTCATTACAATAGTCAATTATATCTTGAGGAATTTCAAATATATATTTACCTGTATTGATAACTAATCCAACACTATGGTATTTAACCAAACACTTGATAAATCAAATAACGAATCGTGACTTTGAAATCCTAACCTGTTGTAACTGCCAATTCTTTTCCCCATAATTGTTGAATAATTGTCGTATCCTCAATCATGTGAACCCAACTCATCGCATTTGAACAGCCCTCACGACCAGCTAACAATTTTAAATGATATTGCTCTTGAGTTTGTACTAACGCATCTTCAATCGTAAATCCCATTTTACTCACTTCCTTTATATTTATTTTACCATTATTTGTGCATGATGCACAAATAAATCTTATTTTTTTATTATTTCTGTCTCTATAATTATTAAAATATTAATATATAATATAATTGTATTAAAAATAGAACATCTAGGAGGGACATAACATGAACATTTCTTATGGATATTACGTACTAACTGACAACTTTGATACTTGCCCAACTTGGGTTCGTGATGAAGGATATTTCAATTGTGAAAACTTTTCAAAATTTCTTTAAGTTTTTTTAAAAAGAAATAAATAATAATGAGCATTCATAACGAATGCTCTTTTTCTTTTAAGATTTAAATTATGCTATTAGATAATTATTTATATTTAAAGCAGCTTCATAACCTTCTTTAACTGCTGGTAAAGCATTACCTGCCTTAATTGCGCCACCTACTACTTGAACATCTTCACATAATTCATTTGCAATTTTTTCTAACGGATTATAGGCTTTATATCCAAATGCTAAGACAACTAAGTCAGCAGAAATAACTTCTTTTTCTCCCTGTTCATTAATAAATGCCACTCCATCATCTAAAATTTCTGTCACAGTACAATTAGCTCTGGCAGTTACTCCTGATTCATTCATAATTGGTAATAGACAGCTCATATTAATGGGATCCATATCAGTCAAAACAGCTGGTTTCATTTCTAGAACTGTTACATGACGATGCGTTTGAGCAATAAATGTGGCAGTTTCACAACCAACTTCGCCCCCTCCGCAAACAACGATATGCTCAACTTTTGTAGCGATTTTTCCTAATAACACATCTTCAGCATTGACTACATTTTCTTTATCGATACCTTTGATTGCCGGCACCAGCGGTCTTGCTCCAGTAGCCAAAATAATAGCATCCGGGTTTTCTTGTTCAATCATCTCTTTTGTTACTAAAGTATTTAAATGTACTTTTACATGCAGATCCTCTAAATTCTTTTTAAATACAGATATTAATGTTGTTAATTCTCCTTTACCAATTGGATAAGCTGCAGATCTAAATTGACCGCCAACTTCTTCCTGAGCCTCATAAACAGTTACATTGTGACCTATCATTGCCGCAGTTTCAGCCGCCTGCAGACCAGCAGGTCCCCTCCAACAATCATTACTTTTTTGCTTTTCTACAATGTCCATTGAATTTTCATATTCACGTCCTACCCGTGGATTAACTAAGCAAGTGACTTCTTGATTAAAAAATAATGGCATTTCACATCCTTGTAGACACCCGATACACATTTTAATATTCCCATATTTTTCTGCCTTTACTTTATTAGGTAAATCTGGATCAGTCAATGAACCACGCCCCATTCCAATAAAATCAGCTTTATCCATGTTAATTAATGTATCTGCCATTTGCGGATCGTTAATTCGATTAGTTACAATTACTGGTAAATCAACCAATTTCTTTACTTGTGCTGATATCTCCATATTCAATGCATGTTCCGTAAACATTGGAGCAATTACTGCTCTATTTCCAGGTGAAGCATAAGAGCCATTAGAAATATGAATACCATCAAAACCTAATTCTTCAAAAATCGTACATAATTCATAAGTTTCTGCTTCAGTTCTTCCACCATGAACATATTCATTACCAGAAAGACGGACGATAATTGGAAAATCATCACCAACTTGTTTTCTCATTTCTAAATAAATTTCAGCAACTATTCGTACTCTATTCTGTAGACAACCACATAGTTATCAACTCGCTTATTGACAAATGGTGATAAAATTCCGCTAATAAATAACCATGGGCACAGTGTAGCTCAATTCCATCAAAACCAGCTTCTTTAGCACGTTTAGCAGCACTACCAAAATCTTTTACTAATTGATTGATTTCAGCAACTGTGATATCTCTTGGTTGTTCTTGACATAAGGGACATTCAATTGCTGAAGGAGCAACTGGCATATGATCTTCATTAGCAATTCTAGTAGTTTGTCTACCTGGATGATACATTTGACAAAAGATTTTTGATTCATACTTATGAACCATCGTTGTTAATTGTTTATTTCCTTCAATCAATTCATCTTTATATAAACCGGGAATTCTTTGATATCCTTTACCATATTGTTGAACTGCATAATCCTCAGTAATAATCAGACCCCAGCCGCCTTTAGCCTTTTCTTCAATATATTTCATATAACGCTCAGTAATTTCACCTTCAATCGTACAATAATTTGTCACCATTGCCGGAACTACTAAACGATTAGGAATTTTTACAGTTCCTATTTGATAAGGGGTAAATAATTTTTTTAAAGCCATTTTAATATCCTCCAATCCTTTTATAACTTTATTTTACAGTATCAAATGATTTGAAGGTCAACTCTAATTTATTATATGTGATATTATTCACATATTCTTTTTTGAATCACATATATTTTTACTAAAATCAACATAAAAAATACTCTCAAGCTATTTGAGAGTTTTTGATTAATCGGAATTTGTATTTCTAAATACCGTTTAAAATGATCACCTTCATATCCACGCCCCCTAATAATCCCCCGTATTGGTAACTGTACATGATAACCTTTATCTTGAGCATACATTACTGCTGCTTCATAACACTCATGATTAAACTGTCCTAACGGTCCCATTTCTATTACCGTGCATAAACAATAATGAGCCGGAATAATTGTATACTTCTTTTATAAGAAATACTTAATCCATTAAAATATTCCTCATCAATAGCAAAATACCATTCATCTTTATCTTTATTAAAACAAACATAACTATCAATAAAATTAATATATTTATCATTTAATAAAAATCGAATATTATCTTCACTAGTATTAACTTTATCATAATCATCACCAATTCCATCTACAAAATCAAAAGCATATTTTTATTAATTTTCTTTACCCAATAATTTGATAAATTTAAATCAGCTACCTCCAGTTGCATTGCCAACTCTGTGACTCGTTTTTTCAACATGACTTTATAATCAATCTCTTTATTTAGTCGCCTTTGGAAAATATGTAACTGATTTTGAAGCTTTTCTCTATAATTAAAATTAATAAAATTAGGAATTTCTTTTATTTTCATTCCTAAATTCTGATACTGTAAACATTCTAATAAAATATATATGTCAAAAAATACTATAATAGCGATACCCATTCTTTTCATCTCTTATAGGATCAATAATTCCCAATTTTTTCATAATACCTAATCATTTCACTTGATAAATTAAACAATCGTGAAATATCCCCTATTTTATACTGGCTATTCATAATATCAGCTCCTTTACAAATAATTTTATCACTTAATCTTCCTAATTTAAAAAATAAATTTTATTATTAGTTTTTTATAAATCAACTATTGGTAGATTTATAAATTAATTAAAACTCGTTATAATCAAAATATAAAGGAGAAATCAATAGATGGATTGTATTAAAATTGGAAAATTTATTGCGACATGCTGTAAAGAAAAAACTTAACCCAGATTGAAAAACTAAATGTAACAAATAAAGCTATATCAAAATGGTCGAAATTTTATCGATGCTTCATTTATCACGATTTTCGCGATATCTTAGGCATTACTATTAACGAATTATTAGCTGGTGAACATCTCAATACTCAAGATAATCAATATTACTATGAAATGAATCTTCACAATCGTATTAACAGTTACAATAACATAAATCGAAAAAATAAATAATTATTTTCATGATTTTTAGTACATTGACTTTTTTAGTCATTACGTATTTACAAATAAAAACTATATGGATTTTTATCATGGATTCAATACATCTAAAAATCATTATTTAGAAAAGCAAATTCTTGATCTATTTCATTCTTTATCAGTCCCTGGCAACACACATCCAAACTTTGATGAACTTTATTATCGGAAAATATTTGAACAGTCTGATAGTAGTAAAATGTACTATATTTATACCATAATACTAAGCAATATTATTTTATTGAAAATATATTCTAAACAAAATAAAAGGTATCACGAATTATATGGGAGAGGGTCCGTGATACCTTATATGACTATTATAGCATATTTAAAAAATAAGCATTTAATCTGATTAAACTTTAATTAGTTTCTCCAAAAGAAATCTAGATTTCAAGTATTTTAGTCTAAATATATTATACTTTTAATCTCTATTACAAAGATTTAGAAATCTTTATCAAATCAACTAAAACAAATCTATTCTACATTTCAGTTAGAGCATTGTTTTTTATAATAAATCATTTTTACAAGTCATATACCTAACTAACCACTATACCAATAATTACTTTAATAATATTTCAAGAAATTGATACTTAAAATATTAATATTCAATTTCTTCAAGTGCATTTTTCAATTGATTCAAAGCTTGTCTTAAATATGCTCTTGGGCAAGCAATGTTAATTCTTTGAAACCCTTTTCCTTCTTTTCCAAACATCGTTCCACTATCTAGCCATAATCGAGCATGTTCAATCAATAAATCATTTAATTCTTTATCTGAAATTTGTAATCTTCTAAAATCAAGCCAAAGCAAATAAGTTCCCTCCGGGATAATCAACTTTATCAATGGTATGTATTCTTTCAAATATTCATCTACAAACCGTGTATTTTCAAATAAATATTGCTTTAAATCTTCAAGCCAGCTTGAACACGATTCATAAGCTGTCTGGCAAGCTGCTAATCCAAACAAATTACACTGGCTATAACCAGTACTGGCAATAGCTTTTTTAAATTGTAATCTCAATTTTTCATCGGCAATAAAAATATTTGAAATTTGTAATCCGGCCAAATTAAAAGTTTTAGTAGGAGCCGTACAGGTTATTGTAATATTCTGTAATTCTGTCTTTAATGATGCAAAAACATGATGCTGATGCCCGGATAAATAAAATCACTATGGATTTCATCACTAATAATTTTAACATCATTTTTAAGGCAGATTTGCCCTAATTTTAATAGCTCATCTTTTTTCCAAACTCGACCAACTGGATTATGTGGCGAACATAAAATAAACAATTTTTACTTTTTCTTTCTTAATCTTCTCTTCAAAATCATCAAAGTCTATTTCATAATGAGCGTTTTTTAAAACTAAAGAATTTGTTATAACACGTCTTCCGTTATCAATAATTACTTCTTTAAAAGGATAATATACTGGTGTTTGAATAATTACTCCATCACCCAATTTAGTAAATGCCCGCACTGCTTGTGCTAAAGCAAATACAACACCAGGCGTCTTAACTATCCATTCCTTTTTTATTTCGTAATTAAATTTTGACCGATACCAACTATAAATAGCTTGATAATAACCATCCTTACTATCACTATATCCATAAATACCATGATTTACCACATCATATAATCGTTGTTGTATTTCTGGAGCAACGATAAAATCCATATCTGCCACCCATAACGGTAAAATATCATCAGGACGTTCTCTTTCACTAGTGAAATCATACTTTAAGGAGTTTGTATTAGTACGGTTTATTATTGAATCAAAATTAGATTTCATCATTATCACCAAAAGCCTGCCTCAAATCAGCTAATAAATCATCAATATTTTCTATTCCTACTGATAATCGCAAAAAATTATCTGTAATTCCTAATTTAGCTCTAATTTCTGCTGGAACATCACCATGGGTTTGAATCATTGGATAAGTAATCAATGACTCCACACCTCCAAGACTTTCTGCATAAGTAATTAATTGTACATTTTCTAAAATCTTTTTTGCTAAAAAATGATTTTCAACACTAAAGGCTATCATGCTGCCAAAGCCGCGGGCTTGATTTCTATTGATTTCATATCCTGGATGCTCTATTAAACCAGGATAATAAACTTTGCTAACCCGCGGATGCCGATTTAACCAGTTTGAAATTTTCAGCGCATTTTCTTGTTGTGATTTTTGTCTGATTGCCAGCGTCTTGATCCCCCGAATCAATAAATAACAATCTAGTGGTGACAAGCTATTGCCAACTGTCTTTGAAACTTCTCTAATCCTTTTAGCTAGTTTATGATCACCAGTCGAAATACTTCCAGCAATAATATCATTATGCCCACTTAGAAACTTAGTAGCACTATGAATTACAATATCAGCACCTAATAATAATGGATTTTGAAAATATGGTGAAAGGAAGGTATTATCAACAATTAGTAACAGCTTGTGGGCTTGACACAAGGCACTAATTTTTTTTAAATCACTTATTTGCATTGTTGGGTTACTCGGCGTTTCAATAAAAACAGCTTTTGTTTGAGGACGAATATACTGCTTAAAACTCTTTAAATTAGTTGTATCAACATAACTGAATTTTAAACCTTTATTTTGCTGCAAAGTAAATAGTCGAGTTGAACCGCCATATAAATCATTTGAACATATCAAATGATCACCACTACTAAAAAGTTCTAGTACCAATGAAATTGCTGCCATTCCACTAGAACAAGCAACTGTATCAACTGCGCCCTCTAAATTGGAAATAATCTCTTCTAAATAAGCTCTTGTTGGATTACTTTCACGAGAGTAGTTATACCCTCTGCTTTCCCCAATCCCAGGATGAGAAAAAATTGCTGTTTGGTATATTGGAATTGAAACAGCACCATAAGGATGCTGTTTCAATTCTAAATTTGCAGGATGAATACAACGAGTTTCAAATTCATATTTCATACTTTTCTCCATTTCCCCACGCTAAGCGCATGGACACAAATATTTCTTGAAAGACATTCTGATTCCTTCTACTCTACTACCCCCTGCTATAATGAAAGGGGGGGTAGTATACTACAGAGCACGAGAAGTAGAGTAGGTAATTCTACTCGTTAGAATATCTTGTATAATTATAAGTCGCCGTCATCTTTTCGAGCACAAATAATTAGGACTCAGAGCCTGGACACTTATTATTGATATATTACCAATTTGGTCATATTGCTAGATGACAGTCAGTACCACTTCTCCTTTCTTTGAAAGGAGGTTTTATTTTATGAAGATTGTTCGTAAAATATGTTGTGGCATGGATATTCATAAAAATCTTATTGTAGCGGCCATCGCTGCTTCTGGTGATAATAATGTCACGACCTATATTCAAAAGCAGTTTTCTACTTTTAACTCTGATTTGTTGAATCTTTTAAACTGGCTTAAATCAAACAACTGTTTTGATGTTTGCATGGAATCTACCAGTAAGTACTGGATTCCTGTCTTTAATATCCTTGAATCTGAACTCAATATTTTTCTTACTCATCCTAAATACGTGAAGGTGATTAGAAGTAAGAAAACCGATAAGAAAGATTCAAAATGGATTGCTAACATCTTTAAACAAGATCTTCTCAAGTACTCTTTTATTCCACCTAAAAACATTAGAGAACTTAGAAAAATATCACATTATCGCATTAAACTTGTCAATAAGCGCTCTTCTGAACGCAATCGTTATCAAAACTGTATGACTGTTTCTAATATTGCCTTAGCTTCTGTCTCTACTGATCATTTAGGAAAGAATTGTAAAGCTGCCATGGATGAGATTCTCAAAAGTGATATTATCACTGAAGACAATCTTAAGAAAATTCTCAAGGGTTCTGTTTCAAAGAAATCTGATCAAATTTTTCAAGCCATTCAGAATTCTCACATTGAATCTGACCAAAGATTCAAAATCAACTGCACTATAAAACACATGAATAATCTTGACGAATATATTCAAAACTGGTTAGTATTTGAAACCACTTCTTGTTCAATGTGCTCTTTCGGCTATCAAGAGTGAAAAAGAAACATATTTCAGAATCAAGTATAATCGTATTAAGAAACGACGTGGTCATAAGAAAGCTATTATAGCGACCGCTAGAATGATTCTTATTTCTATATACCATATGACAAAAACTGGTGAAAACTTCAATCCATCTGATTATGAATCATTAAAAAATCCAAAACCAGGCAACCAGAAGATAACCACTCATCAAGCATTAGAATTATTGAAATCCATGGATATTGATATAAGCCAAATCAATTTATCTTCTATTCAACAAACGAGTTCATCATGAATTTTTAATTTTTTAGGTCGGCTTTTTTTATAAATTTCTTTCACACTTATCCCCTTTTAATTATAGCTAGGTACATACCATAAACCATTATTATTTTTATCTAAATATTCTTTAAATTCTTTTGAACGATAAGCTTCAACAATTGCTTTAGCCCATTTTGTATCTTTATTTTTTTCTTTTACAACTACTTGTAACAATAAATGTTCTAAAACATCCTCCTGTAATAACGCACTCGAAGCATCAATTCCTGCATTATAAACTATGCTGCCGGTGATTACAGCATAATCAAACTCATCTAAAGCTTGAGGAATCATTGTTGAATCCATTTCTGTAAACTCTATTTCATAAGGATTTTTAATAATATCATCTTTTGTCACGGAACTAATATCCACATCTGGATCTAAAGTAATATACTTTGCTTTTTGTAATAAAACATATGCTCTAGATGTATTTGAAGCATCGTTTGGTACAGCAATCTTAGCGCCCTTTTTAATTTCCTCTAAGCTTTTATGAGTATTTGAGAAAATTCCTGCAGGTACAGTTGGAATTGCTGTCAAAGCTACTAAATCACCATCTTGTGATTCATTAAAATTTTTCATGTAAGCTGTATGCTGCTCAACATTGACATCTATCTCGCCTTCATTTAAGGCTGTATCATTTTGCAATAAATCTGAAAATTCGATGCATTTAAATTGATAACCTTCTTTTTTCAAAATTGGAATAATGGCATCTTCAAATAAGACTGTATATGGCCCCGCTGCCTTACCATAGATAATTGTTGTCTTATCTTCACTTTTATCACTACTACTTTGGCATCCGGCCAAAACAAAAACCATCACTAATAATAAACTCAATATTCTCTTTTTCATTTTTCTTCCCCTATTCATGTGTTCTAATTTTTTTAGATAAATGATTTCCCAATGTTTGAATTAATTGTACAAAGATAATTAAAATGATTACGGTAACAAACATTAGAGTATTATTAAAACGCTGATAACCATAAGTTAATGCTAAATCACCAACACCACCACCGCCGATTGTTCCAGCCATAGCAGTTGCCCCCAATAAACCGATCGTTCCAGTAGTAAGTGCTAAAACTAACGAAGCTTTCGCCTCTGGTAATAAAAAATAACGAATGATTTCCAAAGTATTTGCCCCCATTGCTTTAGCAGCTTCTAAAATTCCCGGTTGAACTTCTAATATAGAACTTTCTATCAAACGAGCCAAATATGGTGCAATATAAAATACTAATGGAACAATTGCAGCCTTTGTTCCTATTCTTGTTCCAATCCAGCACTTTTGTTAGCGGAGCAATAAATACTATAAGATTACAAATGGCACAGATCTAACAATATTTACTAACCCACTCACAAGAAAATGAATTGTATGATTGGCTTTAACTCCATTTTTTCCTAGTAAGGACTAAACGTAAGCCTAGCGGTATTCCTATCAAGGTTCCAAAAAGTAATGATATTCCCAACATATAAATTGTCTGGCCTGCCGCTTCAAGTAATTTATCAGCAGGTATATTTAAATAATTTTCAATCATAATTCAATTCCACCCTCTCTATCTTCACATCTTGTTTTTGAATATAATTTATCGCTCGAATAACTTCATCCTGTTCACCTTTTAACTGAATTGTTAAAATTCCTAAAATCTCTTCTCTTACTTCATTAACTGAAGCAAATAAAATTGTTGTTGTAATTTTAAAATGCTTATTAATTTTAGAAATTACATCATGCTTTGTACTTTCACCAAAAAAAGTAAGTTTTAAAACCGGATACCGATAATCTAATTCTTTTAAAAGTGTGGTTGGAATTACATTGCTAATAACTGTTTCAACAAATCTCTTTGTCATTTCTTGTTGTGGATTACTAAAAACCTCTAAAGTATCACCTTTCTCAATGATTTTACCAGATTTCATTACCGCTACTTTATTACAAATTTTCTTGATTACATTCATCTCATGAGTTATTAACAAAATTGTTATCCCAAGTTCACAATTAATTTTTTTAAGCAGCAATAAAATTGCTTCTGTTGTCTGTGGATCTAAAGCACTAGTTGCCTCATCACAGAGTAAAATCTTAGGTTCTGTAGCTAATGCTCTAGCAATACCAATTCTTTGTTTTTGACCCCCAGACAGTTGTGATACATAAGTATCACGCTTATCTTCCAATTCCACAAAAGATAATAATTGTTTAACTCTTACTTCAATAGCTTTTTATCCAGTTTTGAAAGAATCAATGGGATAGCAATGTTTTGATAGACTGTTTGTGATTCTAATAAATTAAACTGTTGAAAAATCATACCTATATCTTTTCGTAAAATATTTAATTCTCGTTCTTTTAAATCTATAATATTTTGATTATTAATATAGATTGCCCCATTTTCAGGACGTTCCAATAAATTTACCATTCGTAATAACGTTGATTTACCAGCCCCAGAATAACCGATTACACCGTAAATATCACCCGCTTCTACTTCTAGAGAGACATCTTGCAATGCTGGAACTTCACCACTTTTAGTTGTAAAAGTCTTATTTACGTGTTCAATTTTAATCATTCTCATCTGCCTCCAATTTTAAAAGAGCCTGTTTCGCCAATTGGCTAAGATATTTTGCAGCTAACGATAAAGCTGCAGGATTTACCTTAAACTTCGGATGATGATTAGGATAGGTCTTTCCGGTTCCGATTTTAATAAATGTTCCCCTGATTTTTTCAAGATAAAATGCAAAATCTTCGCCTCCTAAAGTTGCTTCGGGTATCCCTATAGCAATTTTTTCTGCTTGAGCAATTGCTTTAGCAAAATTACTCCATTCCTCATCATTGACGGTTGCAGGAGGCCCCGCTATCCACTCAATTTCTGTATCAAGATCATAGGCTTGGCTAATCCCATAAGTTATTTCCTTTAATCGTTTTCCAAACAGCTCCCTCTCCTCGCTAGTCAGCGTTCTAACAGTCCCTTCAATTAAGGCTTGTTCAGGAATAACATTCCACGTATTCCCTGCTTGAAGATGTGTAATACTTAAAACACTACTATTAAAAGGATCCATATTTCGACTAACGACCGTTTGTAAGCTGTTAACTAATGCAGCAGCTGCAACGATTGGATCTTTAGCCATTTGTGGATGGGCTGCATGGCTTCCAAAGCCCTTCAAATTAATTTTAAATCGATCAACAGCAGCTGAAATTGTCCCCGCTTTAATTCCAATTGTTCCCACTTCAAACTGCGAAGTACTATGAATTCCAAAAATTGCATTAACATCATCTAAAACCCCTGTCTCAATAAATTTTTAGAGCTCCTAATGAAGACTCTTCAGCCGGTTGAAATAATAATTTTACTGTTCCATGTAATTGAGCAGCATTTTCATTTAACAATAAAGCAACACCATAAATCGTTGTTAAATGAAAATCATGACCACAAGCATGCATCTTTCCTTCAATCTCTGACTTATAGCTTAATGTCGTTTCCTCATTAACTGGTAAAGCATCAATATCACTTCGTAAAGCAATTACTTTACCAGGGTATCCACCTCTAATAACTGCAACTAATCCAGTTTTTAATGGTAAATCTAAAACTTCAATATCATGCTCTTGTAATAATGTTTTAATTCTTTTAGTAGTTTCATATTCCTCATAAGATAATTCCGGATTACGATGAAACCACTCAAATTGATATTCTAATTCTTTTTGTAAACTGTCGTCTTCCATTCTAATTCCCCCCTTTTTAATAACAAAAGTGGGATGTTTATGTAAACATCCCACTACCCCATTTAATATAGTATTAAGAATATTTGCATACACGAAAATGTACCCTATACTTTTGTATACAGCTGCACATACACATATACATCATATCTCTTCTGCTTTTTAACATCATCGTTCGCTCCTCTTTTTTTCCTACTATATCGATAGGTTTGCTATGTAAAGTATCTTAACACACTATAAATACTCCGTCAAGCAAAAAAAGTAAATGTCAATATGTTTGCATAAAAAAAATAGCTAATTAGCTATTCTTCGTTGATATAAATAAACTCCTAAAGCAGCACCAATAATAATGATATATCCAACTATGCTCCATATATCAGGAATTTGATTTAAGAAAATAAATCCTAATATCGCTGCAAATAATATTTGACTATAATCATAGATTGAAATATCCTTGCCAGCTGCATTATTATACGCCGCAGTAATTGCAAATTGACCACCAGCTGCCATTAACCCTGCACCTAGTAAGATTAAAAACTGTTCTAAACTCATCGGCTGATAATTAATTATTAAATATGGTAACACACTGAGACAAGAAAAGCATGAAAAGAAAAATACAATTTTTGCACCATTTACCCCCTGCTTGCCTAGCTTCCGCACACAAGTATAAGCTATTCCTGCTCCTAATGCCCCCAAAATACCAATAATTGAATCCACATTATTTAAAAGATTAAAAGATGGTTTGATTACAAACAAGCTTCCAATGAAAGCTACGATAATTGATATTTTTTGTATTCTTGTCGCTTTTTCTTTTAAAAACAAAGAGGAACAAATAATTACAAAAAATGGTGATAATTTATTAAGCATCGAAGCATCACTAACTAAAAGATGATCAACTGCATAAAAATTACAAAGAATTCCCAACGTTCCAAAGACTGAGCGTAATAAAAGCATCGGTAAATCTTTTTGTTTATATGTAAATCCCTGTTTACTTTTTAATAGGATAAAAAAAGCAAATAAAGCAGCTACCAAATTTCTAAAAAAACTTTTTTGAATTGATGGTAAATCGCCAGCTAATTTTACAAATACATTCATTGCTGCAAAAAAGAAAGCGGCTAAAATTATACACATCATCCCTTTACGGATATTATTCATAAGCACCTCCAGATACTATAATGATTATATCTATTATAACCATTACGTCAATTAATATGATTTACAACAAAAAAGGATAACTTTCGTTATCCAATTAATTATTATTGAACAGCAAATATAAGTTCAGCTTTACAAACTACCTTACCATTTACCTTAGCAACAGCATCACCAATTCCAATTGGTCCTTTTTGTTTAGTTAGAGTACATTCCATTTCTAAAACATCACCAGGCGTTACTTGACCTTTAAACTTACACTTATTAATGCCCCCAAAGAAAGCAATTTTACCTTTATTTTCTTCTTTAGAAAGAATTGCAATACACCCAACTTGAGCTAATGCCTCAACAATCAATACTCCTGGCATAACATGATGCTCAGGAAAATGACCACAAAAATGCATTTCATTAACACTGACACATTTTAATTCCTTTTGCCCACTGTCCAGGCTGGTAATCAGTAATTCGATCTACTAAAGCAAAAGGATAACGGTGCGGATTGATTTCTTGAATTTGATTACTATTTAGTTCCATTTTCTTATTCTCCATATTTCTTAAAGATGATAGTCGCATTATGACCACCAAATCCTAATGAATTTGACATAGCTACATTAACATCTTGATTTCTACCAGTATTTGGAACGATATCTAAATCACATAATGGATCTGGTTTTTGATAATTAATCGTAGCTGGAATAAATCCCTCTTCGATTGCTTTAACACAAATTACCCCCTCGATTCCCCCGGCAGCACCTAAACAATGCCCCGTATTTCCTTTCGTCGAAGAAATAGCAACCTTTTTAGCAGCTTCACCTAAAGCAGATTTAATTGCCATTGTTTCACCTTTATCATTTAAAGGGGTACTAGTTCCATGTGCATTAATATAAGTTACGTCTTCAGCTACTAAACCAGCATCCTTGATTGCATTGATCATCGCTTTAGCCCCACCAGAGCCATCTTCTAAAGGTGCAGTAATATGATGAGCATCACAACTGACACCATATCCGACCATTTCACAATAGATATGAGCGCCACGAGCTTTAGCATGTTCTAATTCTTCAAGTACAACAATTCCAGCACCCTCACCCATAACAAATCCACAACGTTCCTCGTCAAAAGGAATTGACGCCCGTTTCGGATCATTATTATCACAAAGAGCTTTCATTGATGAAAAGCCTCCAATACCAAGTGGAGTAATACTAGCTTCTGCCCCACCAGCAACCATAATTTCTTGATAACCATCACGGATATTTCTAAACGCATCACCAATCGCATTAGTTCCACCAGCGCAAGCTGTGACCGGACAAGTACATAATCCTTTTGCCCCTAATTCAATTGCAATATTTCCCGCTGCCAAATTTGTAATTGACATTGGCACAAAGAATGGCGAAACACGATCATAACCTTTTTCTAACCCCTTAGTATGATCTTTCTCAATTGTTGCAAGCCCTCCAATTCCGCTTGACACAACTACACCAAAACGGTCAGCATCAATCTCTTCAATCTTTAAACCAGCATCCTTAAAAGCCTCTTTAGCAGCAATTACACCAAATTGAGTAAAGCGATCCATTTTTCGAACTGCTTTTTTTATCTAAATAATCAGCAGCATTAAAATTTTTTTACTTCACCTGCAATTTTTACTTTTGTTAATTCTTTATCATAGTTTGTGATTTCGTCAATTCCACAAACACCTTCTTTAATACTTTTCCAAGTTTCTTCAACATTATGACCAATTGCATTAATTGCTCCAAGCCCTGTTACTACAACTCTTCTTCTTTCCATTGTCTCTCTCCTTACATTGCCATTCCGCCATCAACATGGATAGTTTGACCAGTAATGTATCTAGCATCATCACTTGCTAAAAATACTACCGTATTAGCGATATCACTTACTTGTCCAAAAGTTCCTAAAGGAATTTGTTTAGCCATACTTTCTTTAATATCTTCAGGTAAAACATCAGTCATTGCAGTTTGAATAAAACCTGGTGCTACCGCATTCACAGTAATTCCCCGACTACCAACTTCGCGCGCTAATGACATTGTCATTCCAATAATTCCAGCTTTACTTGCTGAATAATTTACTTGACCAGCATTTCCCATTACCCCAACTACTGATGACATTGAAATAATACGACCATAACGTTGTTTCATCATAATTTTAGTCGCATGTTTCATACAATTCCATGTTCCTTTTAAATTAACATCAATAACTGCATCAAAATCATTCTCTTTCATTCGCATCAACAATCCATCTTTAGTAATTCCAGCAAATTATTTACAAGAACATCGATTCGACCAAATTCTTTAATGATTTCTTTAAACATTGTTTCTGTTTCTTCAAATGAAGCAACATTAGCTTGAGCTAACATAACAGTCGCACCGATTGCTTCTAATTCTGATTTAGTTGCTTCAGCAACTTTTTTATTATCACCAAAATTAACATAATTTACAATGATCTTAGCACCTTCACGAGCACAAGTTAAACAAATTTCTTTACCAATTCCTTGGGCTCCACCAGTTACTAAAACTACTTTATCATTTTAATTTCATCTTATTCTCCGTTTTAATCCCGCTAATGTTTTTTCTAATGATGCTTGATCTTCAACTTGATAAGTTTTAATTGTCTTATCAATCTTACGAATAAATCCACTTAAAACTTTACCAGGACCGATTTCAATAATTGTATCAACCCCGTTTTCTAACATATAACGAATACTATCTTCAAAATATACTGAAGACATTACTTGCTTCTCTAACATTTGAGCAATACTAACTCCAGACTCAAGTTCTTTAGCCGAACTATTGAATATTACAGGAACTTGCATTTCATTAAAATTAACACTTACAAACTTTTCTTTAAGTTCATTACTAGCTGGTGCTAATAATTCTGTATGGAAAGGTCCACTTGTATTTAAAGGAATTGCCCGACGAGCACCTTTTTCTAATGCTAATTCGCTAGCCTTAGTAACTGCCTCAGCCTCACCACCAATTACTAATTGTCCTGGACAATTATAGTTAGCAATTGAAACAACTCCCAAAGCCCTAGCTTCTTTAACTGCTTCATTTAATAATTCGCGATCTAAGCCAATAATTGCAATCATTTTGCTTTCAATTCCTGCTGCCGCTCTTTCCATCGCTTGACCACGGAAACGTACTAAATTAATTGCTGTTTGATCATCTAAAACACCTGCTGCATTTAAAGCTGAATATTCACCAAGACTTAATCCTGCTACATAATCTGGAGCAATTCCATTTTCTTTTAATAGCTTAGTTGCTACTACAGCAACAGCAACCATACATGGTTGTGTATTTCTTGTTAAAGAAAGTTCTTCAAGGGGACCTTCAAAGCATAATTTCTTTACATCAATATCTAAGTCAATGTTATCAAAAACATCTTTAGCAATTTGATAGTTATCATAGAATGATTGACCCATTCCAACTACCTGACTACCTTGACCAGCATATACAAATCCAATCTTACCCATTATTTTAGTCCTCTCTTTAATTCATCCATTAATTCTTTTACTGAAATAATTTTATCATTACGATATCCATTGCTTCCACTAAATACTAATCCCTCATCCAAATTACCTTTAGCAGCATTGATCAATGCACCACTAATACAATAAGGCGTAGTTTTAACATCACAAGGAATTAAGCAATTATAACAGCGTTTTACTGGAATCCTTTCATCTTGTTTAAGTCTTTTTGTCAACTTCGTCATGATGGCTCTTCCCGGCATTCCAACTGGTGATTTAACAATCTCGATATCTCCTTTTTTAGCATTTATAAATGCTTGTTTATATTTAATATCTGCATCACATTCCTCAGTACAAATAAACCGTGTTGCCATTTGAACACCATCAGCACCTAAATCTAAATACTTTTGAATATCCTCACTATCATAAACACCACCAGCTACAAAAATAGGAATATCCTTTTGATATTTTTCAACAAATGGTTGAACAGTCTCTTTTACTTCTTTAAAAATATCTACTAATTTAGCCGTTGTTTTATTTAACACATCTTCTTTATGAAAGCCTAGATGACCACCAGCTTCACTTCCTTCAATGACAACAAAGTCTGGAGCTACCTTAAATTTACGATCCCAAGTTTTACAAATCAATTTAGCGGCTTTACCACTTGATACAATTGGGGCAATTTTAACTTTTGTTCCTTGAACAAAACTTGGTAAGTTCATAGGTAATCCAGCACCCGAAATAATTGCATCTATTTTACTTTTTACAGCTACTTCAACTAAAGCTGCATAGTCAGTAATTGCGACCATTGCATTAATTGCAACCATCCCTTTACCTTTAGCAATCTCTTTAGCTTTCTTTATTTCATTAGCTAGCTCACGTTTATTAGCTTCTAGCGGATTTTTTTCAAAATCATCAGCACGATAACCAGGATGAGCAGTTGAAATAACACCCATACCACCATTTAAAGCAACATTTCCAGCCAAATTTCCAAGTGAAATACCAACTCCCATGCCACCTTGTATGATTGGTACATCAAGAGTCATATCTCCGATATTTACCTTTTTCATAATTAAAAACTCGCTTTCTAATTTCTTAAATGCCTTATCACAATCATCAAATAATTCTTTAATAATTACTTTTAGAGGTCTAATTTCATTGATCATTCCGACTACTTGGCCAGCCATTAATGAACCGGTATCGGCGTCACCTTCTAAAACTGCTCTACGTAGTGAACCTAATGTATATTTTTCAAGTTCCATCATGTCAGCACCTTCTTTTTCACGCTTAACATACTCTTTAGCCATTTTATTTTTTATTACCCGTACTGGTGTTCCTGCGATTCTTCCAGTTACTGTAGTGCTTGTATCTTTAGCTTTGATTACAGCTTGTTTATAATTTTCATGAATCGGACACTCTTCGCTTGCAAGCAGACAAGTTCCTACCTGTACTCCACAAGCCCCTAGAGCATACGCTGCCAATACCGTTTTCCACTCGCAATTCCACCAGCTGCTATAACAGGAACACTAACTGCTTCAACTACTTGAGGTACTAATGCCATTGTAGTTAATTCACCTATATGACCACCTGCCTCAGTTCCTTCAACAATAATTGCATCAACGTTATATTTTTCAAGGCGCTTTGCTAAAGCTACACTTGGAACAACTGGCAATACTTTAATTCCTGCTGCTTTCCATGCAGCAACATATTTACCAGGATTTCCTGCTCCAGTTGTTACGACCGGCACTTTTTCATCAATTACTAATTGTGCCATCTCATCAGCACAAGGATTAATCAACATGATATTGACACCAAAAGGTTTATCAGTTAAATTACGGCAAATTTCAATATTCTTTTTTAATGTAGCAGTGTCCATTCCACCGGCACCAATTAAACCAAGTGCGCCAGCATTAGATACACTAGCTGCAAATTCACCGGTAGCGATATTTGCCATTCCTCCTTGAATCAAAGGATATTCAATATTTAATAATTTATTTAATTTCATCTTCTAACTCCATTCCATTAATGTTGCGCCCCAAGTAAGACCACCACCAAAACCAACACAAATAATTTTGTCACCTGGTCTTAACATTCCTTTTTCATTCATTTCACCTAAAGCCAAAGGAATGCTAGCTGCTGATGTATTCCCATATTCTTGCAAATTCATATAAAACTTATCTTCTGAAGACTTCATCTTCTTATATACATTTTTAATAATTCGATAATTTGCTTGATGACAGACAACGTAATCAATCTCATCAAGAGTTAAATTTGTTTTTTCTAAGATTGCATTAATACTTTCAGGAATTACTTTTATTGCAAACTTAAACACTTCCTGCCCAGCCATCGTTAAATAATGATCCTGATTAGATTTACTGATTGCCGGGGCCTTTAATGCTTCTAAATTTCCCGCTGAATTACTGTAGCTAGCAAAAATACCATCACCATTTCCAACTACAAGGGCTCCAGCCCCATCACCAAACAAAACACAAGTATTGCGATCTTTGAAATCCATTATTTTGGAAATTTCTTCACTTCCAATGACTAAAGCATATTTATCTTCCATGTTTTGTAATAATGCCTGGGCTACCGTTAAGGCATACACAAAGCCGCTACAAGCAGCATTTAAATCAAAGCACATTACTTCTTGATCATTCAAACCTAATCTTTCTTGAATCAAACAAGCAGTGCTGGGAGTAAAATAATCGGGTGTCATTGTTGCACAGATAATCAATCCAATCTTACTTTTATCTATTTTTTCAACTGCCTTTAAAGCTGCTTGATACCCAAGTTCTACGCAACTTTCATTTTCAGCAATATGTCTTCTTTTTATCCCGGTTCTAGAGACGATCCACTCATCTGATGTTTCAACCACTTTTTCAAGATCGAAATTATCAAGTACTTTTTGTGGTGCATAATAACCAGTTGATAATATTTTTAATCCACTCATATAATCTCCTAATATTTTTCTTTGATATCTTCAAAGAAATACAATAACTGTTGTAATGATTTAATCAATAACTCATCATCAAGAACATGACTATCTTCACAGACACGACTTACCATCTCTTCATGAAAGTCTCGATGTACTTTGCAAACACGATTACCTTTAGCTGTCAGCTCTACACGAATAATGCGTCGATCATTATCATCTTTACGACGTTTTACGTATCCCTTAGCTTCGAGCTTTTTTATTGCTGTCGTAATTGTTCCATTAGTTAAAGTCGCCTGAGAAGCAATTGTTGACATCGTGGGATTTGAAAGCGAACTGATTGCATCGATAATATGCAGTTCTGATAAACTTAAATCTTCCACTCCATGTCCTACCATATATTGGGTTTCAATATCCAAAATTTGATTAAACAGTCTTACAAACAGTTGATTAATTAATTCTCGATTTAAAATATCGCGATTAGTCATTCGTAATTCGACCCATTTCTCTAAATTTATTGTAACGTTTATTTACTAATGATGTTTTTGATAATTTCATCAATTCTTCAAGAGTATTTCGAAGATAGATTCTTAAACGTTTGTATACATATTCGCGGTTCTTTGTAATTCCACCTCGAGGTTCTTTGATGATCTTATCAATGATCTTCATTTCATATAAATCATTTGCAGTCAATTTCATTAGCTCTGCAGCTTCATGAACTCTTGAACCATCTTTATCTTTCCATAAGATTGATGCAAAGCCTTCTGGTGATAAAACCGAATAAACACTATTTTCAAGCATTACCATACGATCTCCAACACTTAGTGCCAAAGCTCCACCACTGCCGCCTTCACCGATTACAATCACAATAATAGGCACCGTCAGCTGTGACATTTCCATTAGATTACGCGCAATTGCTTCACCGATTCCATGTTTTTCAGCTTTTAAACCCGGATAAGCACCTGGTGTATCTACAAATGTAACAATTGGTCGATTAAATTTTTCCGCCTGTTTCATCAAACGCATCGCTTTACGATACCCTTCTGGTGAAGACATTCCAAAATTACAGTGTAGATTTTCCTCTAAAGTTCGTCCTTTTAAATGTCCAATTACAGTACAGGGAATATTATTAAACATTGCTAATCCACCGACAATTGAACCATCATCTTTGTAAAGACGGTCCCCATGTAATTCAATAAAATCATCAAATAAATTATCAATATATTCACGGACATTAGGACGGTCAGCTTTACGAGCAAGATAAACTCGATCATAAGCACTAATATCCTGATATGCTTCAGCTTCAACTTTTTGCTTTTGTAGTTTTCTAAATCTTGAATTTGTAAAGTGTGGTCAATCTCTTGGTCATCCTTTAAATTTTAATAACTCTAATTCTATTTCTTTAATTTTTATTTCGTTTTTCTTGCAGCGACATTATTG
>ENA-OQCW01000498-OQCW01000498.1-human-gut-metagenome-genome-assembly--contig:-NODE-498-length-23014-cov-2.967361_pt1 | contig 23014 bp, 38 predicted proteins | sample MGYA00242767_ERZ504593 | MGnify/ENA primary metagenome ERZ504593 (study PRJEB26092, sample SAMD00036307) | human gut metagenome | host: Homo sapiens | study: EMG produced TPA metagenomics assembly of... | reverse complement strand
AATTCATGCTTCGCTCTCCAGCGTGGCACTGCGACGCGCATAACCTCATCCCATGGAGGTGTCACCGCGTATCACTTTTGCAGGCCATTTTTGATTAAGGCGTTGTGTTGTTGCCGGACTAGTCGCTCCAGTGTTTGTTCATCCACATTTTCATGAATAGCGGCCCGCAATTCCGGCGTCACCACCATCATTTCGTGGATCGCCATGCGCCCCTGATAGCCGGATTGATGGCAATGAGGGCAGCCTACGGGAGTGCCAATTGCTGTCACCGCGAGCTGATGATATTTAAACATCTGCGCTTGTTGGGGTGATACGGGCGTGAATTGTCGGCATTGCGGACACAGGCGACGAACCAGACGTTGCGCGATAATCCCTGCCAGTGAAGACGAAAGCAGGAATGATTCGACGCCCATGTCGCGTAGCCGGGTGACTGCGCCTGATGCACTGTTGGTGTGGAGTGTTGAGAGCACCAGATGGCCGGTGAGCGAGGCCTGAACCGCAATCTGTGCGGTCTCTGTATCACGAATTTCCCCCACCATGACGACATCCGGGTCCTGGCGAAGTATGGCGCGCAGGCCGCGAGCGAAAGACATATCCACGCGGGTATTCACCTGCGTTTGCCCAATGCCTTCCAGTTCATATTCCACAGGATCTTCTACCGTCAGAATATTACGACCAGGGGTATTCAGCGCCGAAAGGATGGCGTAGAGCGTGGTGCTTTTACCGGAGCCTGTCGGCCCTGTTACCAGGATAATACCGTGCGGAAGCTGAATGAGATTTTCTAAATCCTGTTTATCCGCTGCCGTCATCCCCAGGTTGTTCAATGAAAGCTGGAGGCTGTTTTTATCCAGTAGGCGGAGCACAGCGCGTTCACCATAGATGGATGGCAGTGTGGATACGCGGACATCTATGTTACGTCGCCCGATACGCAAACTGATTCTTCCATCCTGTGGAATACGTTTTTCGGCGATATCAAGACGAGCCATGACCTTAATTCGGGAGATAAGCAGTGCCGCCAGTTTTTTGTTGGGCTGTAAAATTGTCCGCAAAACGCCGTCGATGCGAAAACGGATCGACATTGTTTTTTCATAGGTTTCAATGTGGATATCGGAGGCGGTTTCTTTGATGGCCTCACTCAAAATAGCATTGATCAAGCGGATAACGGGTGCCGCTGAATCTTCATTCAGCAGATCTTCATTTGCGGGCATCTCTTCCGAAAGCGAGAGAAGATCGACGGATTGATCGATATCCTGCGCAATCTGTTGTGACTCACCGGTATTCTGATGGAATACCGCTTCCAGTCGGGCTTCAAAATCAGCCTGTGACAAGCTGGTCATGGTCTGGCACTGGCCAACCTGACGTTGAATATCGAGTAACCGTTCGAATGGCGTATCGGCGAGATAAATAATCTCGCCCTCTGAATAGAGATAACCAATTCGTTGTGCCAGCGCCCAACTGGCGGGGTACGGTGAGTGAATTCTCATAAGAATGCCTTACCGTGCCGAGGGCGCAGGGGTATGGCTGTTGAACGTGTTCTCATCCAGCACCGGCAAATCTTCCGAGCCAACCAGCGCTTTTGATTTCCCGTCGATCCGCTGTTGTTGCTCCTGGCGGTAGCGGGTGTATTTCTCTTTTGACAACGAGCGATAAACATCATCGTCACGGATAATCGTCGGACGGATAAATACCATCAGGTTGCGTTTAGCGCGCTCGGTCGAGGTATAGCGGAAGAGTTGCCCCACTAAAGGAATATCGCCAAGCAGAGGAACCTTTGACACTTGCTCTTTAGAAAAATCATCCAGCAATCCGCCCAGGACCACCGTTTCACCGGTTTTAACCAGCACGGCGTTTTGAATAGTACGGGTATTAAACGTCGGGCCGAGCGTCGAGTTAGAGGAAGAGTCAACGCTGGAGACTTCCTGCTCTATTTCGAGCAGTACCGCGTCGCCTTCATTGACCTGCGGAGTGACTTTGAGTTTTGTGCCCACCGTTTTGCGTTCGACGGTATTAAAGACGTTATCGCCTGAAGTGGTCTGTGACCCGGATAGCACCGGCACATCCTGGCCAACGTTGAAGGACGCGAGTTTATTATCCAGCGTTACGATGCTTGGGGTGGCGAGGATGTCATTTTTATTGTTACTGGCCAGCGCAGTCAACAATACGCCCCAGTCGCCATTGAAGAAGCCTGCGGCCATGCCATTGTAGGCGCTAAACATATCCCAGGCAGGATTCGCGCTGGTGATCCCACCATTCTTTTTATAATCAGCCACACCTTGCGCAGCGTTAAAAATCGGTAATCCCGTATTGGTAAATTGCTGTGCGCCAACGTTTTTATTCGCCCATTGCACGCCCAGATTAAGTCCATTTCCATCCTGAACTTCGACGATGATCGCCTCAACCAGCACCTGTGCACGGCGAATATCCAGACGTGCAATTACCGTGGCGAGTTTCTCCTGGACGGGCTGGTCAGCGGTAATGACCAAAGAGTTGGTCTGTTCATCAGCGGTAATGGCGACATTATCCATCGCAGAAGTAGAAGAAGGCTTACGCGAATTCCCTTTTTCATCTTTCAGCTTTTCGGAAACACCGGTTAACACTTCCACCAGATTCGTGGCCTTGGCATATTTCAGGTAATAGACCCGGGTATTTCCTTCCTCGCTCTCTTCAACATCAAGTGTTTTCAGTAACGAGGTGATGCGCTGACGTGCCTTTTCCGGCCCGCTGATAATAAGTGAGTTCGTTCGCTTATCTGCCACAATCTTCGCGGAAAGGAGGGCTGGCATCTGGCTTTTACCGTGGCTTTCGCTGATTAATTGATTCAAAATTTCGGCGAGATCTTCCGCTGACGCATATTCCAGATGAATAATTTGCTGCTTCTCTGTGCCGATGACATCAACGCGCTTTATGACTTCAATCAGTTTATTAATGGTGGAGGCACGACCGGTCAGAATAAGAACGTTGGAGGGTTCATAATGCACGACATTGCCGACGCTGCCGCCATCCATCATTTGGCGAAGCAGAGGGGCAAGATCACGAGCAGGAACGTTCTCAAGCGGTACGATACGAGTGACCAACTCATCACCTACGCCTGGACGAGAACTATCAGCAATCATCCCTGGTGATGTTTTTACATTAGCTGAGCGCACCACTTTCAGAAAACCATTGTCCAGCGTGATCACGGAATAACCGTAAAGATCAAGAATACTTAAAAAGAACTGGTAGTACTCCTGTTGGCTAAACGTATCATTACTGCGTACGGAAATGGTTCCCTGTACCGAAGGGTCGATCAGGATCGTTTTGCCAAGATGCTGACCCACTATTTCCACGAACTGGCGGATATCGGCGTTATTGAAGTTAGCGCCGTATTGTTCGTTCTCAGCGTGCCCTGCACAAGGCATGAGTAGTGCTGCCAGCAAGCAGCAGGTGATTTTATTGAGTCCTTTCATGACGCTGTCCATTCATTCCTGTAAGTTCCGCGACGGAAACATTTATCAAGCGGGGTACGCCGTTGCGACGAATTGTAAACTGAGCACTTTGTTGAGTTAGCAGTAAACTTAATGCCTGTGAAACCTCATCAGGGTGGGTCAGCGAAAGATTATTGATCCTGAGGGCGATATCCCCTGGTTGTAGCAAGCTGGTGGTAAATGCATTGAGGCCCTTACGAGGGTTCAATCGAAGCCCGTATATCTGTTCTCCATCACGTATAGGCGTGGCGATAATATAATCAGCGAGTACATTTTGACTTTCCGAATCAGGCTGCTTGATGATGTCAGGTAGCCCTGGATGGAGAGTTACTTTTTCGTAATGCCCGTGAGTTTCAAACACAACGCTGGTTTTATTTATTTTTCTAATAAACGTTCCCGGTGCTGACTCAAGGGCTTCGTTGAGGGAGTATCGCTTTTGTTCGCTCCCCTCATTAATTAAGACAAAAGAAGTCTCATCATTCGATGTGAGTACAATGCCATTAAGCGCTATAGAGAGCTTAGGTGTTTCCTGATTAATTGCCACGGGATTTGCATCTTTTACCCCAGCATGATTTTCGTTACGCCATAAAGCGGCAAGGCTGAATTCAGACTGAAATGCGTTTGTTGGTTGATTAATGATCTGTCCATTTTTAACTATAGTTGTATGGAAATAATTCACATTAAAAATAATCAACCCTATGCTTATAAATATAATCAATATATTGATGGCAGCATCTTTATTATGATTCGCCAGATGGAAGGGGAAACGTAGTGTGGGCACGATGTATGTTCTAATAAAATAGATTGGGTGGGTTGTATATTGACGTTAGTATAAATAGTATTAATGCCGCTTGCATGAATCAAGTCAAAATTTATTTATATTAGTAATATGTATTTAATTAATAAATGCATACATTATTTTTATGATTAAGGATAATCAATAATTAAAACAGGAAGTTCTATGTCTACGAGAAGAGAAGTTATTCTTTCCTGGTTGCGTGAGAAACGTCAGACCTGGCGTCTGTGCTATTTGTTGGGTGAGGCTGGAAGTGGAAAAACCTGGCTGGCGCAGCAACTACAAAAAGATAAACATCGCCGTGTGATTACTTTAAGCCTCGTTGTTTCCTGGCAAGGTAAGGCCGCATGGATCGTTACCGACGATAACGCGGCTGAACAGGGCTGCCGTGACAGCGCCTGGACGCGAGATGAGATGGCGGGTCAATTACTGCATGCGCTTCATCGAACTGATAGTCGCTGCCCTCTTATTATTATTGAAAATGCTCACCTGAATCACCACCGCATACTTGATGATCTCCAACGCGCGATATCTCTTATTCCTGACGGTCAATTTTTGCTGATCGGCAGACCCGATCGAAAAGTCGAACGTGATTTTAAAAAATCAGGGCATTGAACTTGTCTCGACAGGACGTCTGACGGAGCACGAGCTTAAGGCAAGCATCCTTGAAGGTCAGAATATTGACCAGCCCGATCTCCTTTTAACTGCCAGAGTTCTGAAACGGATAGCTTTATTATGTCGGGGAGATCGCAGAAAGCTGGCGCTTGCCGGCGAAACAATTAGCTTATTACAGCAAGCCGAGCAGACCAGCGTTTTCACTGCAAAACATTGGCGAATGATTTACCGCGTATTAGGTGATAACCGCCCCCGGAAAATGCAGCTTGCCGTGGTGATGAGTGGAACCATTATCGCACTTACCTGTGGTTGGCTACTGCTGTCCTCTTTCACAGATCCGTTCCCCGTTCCTGCGTGGCTGGTACCCGTAACGCCAGTAGTTAAACAAGATATGACTAAGGATATTGCTCATGTAGTGATGCGCGATAGTGAGGCGCTAAGCGTGTTATACGGCGTATGGGGGTACGAGGTCCCAGCTGATTCGGCCTGGTGCGATCAGGCAGTAAGAGCGGGGCTGGCATGTAAAAGTGGGAATGCTTCTTTACAAACATTGGTAGATCAGAATTTGCCCTGGATCGCATCGCTTAAAGTCGGGGACAAAAAATTGCCTGTTGTGGTCGTTCGCGTCGGTGATGCTACCGTTGATGTCCTCGTAGGGCAGCAAACCTGGACGCTGACACATCAATGGTTTGAGTCGGTATGGACGGGTGATTATCTTCTGTTATGGAAAATGTCGCCGGAAGGGGAGAGTACCATTACGCGTGATAGCAGCGAGGAAGAGATTCTCTGGCTGGAAACGATGTTAAACCGCGCATTGCATATTTCGACAGAACCTTCGGCAGAGTGGCGTCCCTTGTTGGTAGAAAAAATAAAGCAATTTCAAAAAAGCCACCACTTGAAAACTGACGGTGTTGTTGGCTTTTCAACGTTAGTACATCTCTGGCAGGTGGCAGGGGAGAGTGCCTACTTATATCGGGATGAAGCAAATATTTCCCCGGAAACAACAGTGAAGGGGAAATGACATGTTTGAATTCTATATCGCCGCGCGTGAGCAGAAAGAAACAGGTCACCCTGGTATCTTCTCCCGACAAAAACACAGCACCATAATATATGTCATTTGTTTATTGCTGATTTGCCTGTGGTTTGCAGGAATGGTGTTGGTTGGTGGGTATGCCAGGCAGCTATGGGCGCTTTGGATAGTAAAAGCAGAAGTCACAGTAGATGCTGAAACGCCTGCTTTTAAACAATCAACACAACACTATTTCTTCAAAAAACAGTCACTCCCCGTCGTCGAATCCGTCGAGGAGGAAGATGACCCAGGCGTCGCGGTTGAGAATGCCACCTCTTCTTCTGAAGACGAAGAAAATACTGTAGAAGAAAGCGACGAGAAAGCCGGTTTAAGAGAGCGTGTCAAAAATGCGCTGAACGAACTTGAGAGATAACCCGAAAGCTGTTTACTTTACTAGCAATACGCTTGCGTTCGGTGGTTAAGTATGTATAATGCGCGGGCTTGTCGTAGTTGACAGCAGGTTCAATCTGAACCTCAGTTAGCCGAATTTGGGCTACCTAACAATGCTCCCAATCGGGGAGCTACGTAAGAACGGTTACACTCTCCCATCAATCGTAATGGGTCTGAGGAGTAATCATTTTCGTTTATAAAATAATTGGAGCTCTGGTCTCATGCAGAACCAAAGAATCCGTATCCGCCTGAAAGCGTTTGATCATCGTCTGATCGATCAAGCAACCGCGGAAATCGTCGAGACTGCCAAGCGCACTGGTGCGCAGGTCCGTGGTCCGATCCCGCTGCCGACACGCAAAGAGCGCTTCACTGTTCTGATCTCCCCGCACGTCAACAAAGACGCGCGCGATCAGTACGAAATCCGTACTCACTTGCGTCTGGTTGACATCGTTGAGCCAACCGAGAAAACCGTTGATGCTCTGATGCGTCTGGATCTGGCTGCCGGTGTAGACGTGCAGATCAGCCTGGGTTAATCAGGTCATTGAGCGATTGAGAGGTTGAAACAATGATTGGTTTAGTCGGTAAAAAAGTGGGTATGACCCGTATCTTCACAGAAGACGGCGTTTCTATCCCAGTAACCGTAATCGAAGTTGAAGCAAACCGCGTTACTCAGGTTAAAGACCTGGCTAACGATGGCTACCGTGCTATTCAGGTGACCACCGGTGCTAAAAAAGCTAACCGTGTGACCAAGCCTGAAGCTGGCCACTTCGCTAAAGCTGGCGTAGAAGCTGGCCGTGGTCTGTGGGAATTCCGCCTGGCTGAAGGCGAAGAGTTCACTGTAGGTCAGAGCATTAGCGTTGAACTGTTTGCTGACGTTAAAAAAGTTGACGTAACTGGCACCTCTAAAGGTAAAGGTTTCGCAGGTACCGTTAAGCGCTGGAACTTCCGTACCCAGGACGCTACTCACGGTAACTCCTTGTCTCACCGCGTTCCGGGTTCTATCGGTCAGAACCAGACTCCGGGCAAAGTGTTCAAAGGCAAGAAAATGGCAGGTCAGATGGGTAACGAACGTGTAACCGTTCAGAGCCTTGACGTAGTACGCGTTGACGCTGAGCGCAACCTGCTGCTGGTTAAAGGTGCTGTCCCGGGTGCAACCGGTAGCGACCTGATCGTTAAACCAGCTGTGAAGGCGTAAGGAGATAGCAATGGAATTAGTATTGAAAGACGCGCAGAGCGCGCTGACTGTTTCCGAAACTACCTTCGGTCGTGATTTCAACGAAGCGCTGGTTCACCAGGTTGTTGTTGCTTATGCAGCTGGTGCTCGTCAGGGTACTCGTGCTCAGAAGACTCGTGCTGAAGTAACTGGTTCCGGTAAAAACCGTGGCGCCAGAAAGGCACCGGCCGTGCGCGTTCTGGTTCTATCAAGAGCCCGATCTGGCGTTCTGGTGGCGTGACCTTTGCTGCTCGTCCGCAGGACCACAGTCAAAAGTTAACAAGAAGATGTACCGCGGCGCGCTGAAAGCATCCTGTCCGAACTGGTACGTCAGGATCGTCTGATCGTTGTCGAGAAGTTCTCTGTAGAAGCGCCGAAAACTAAGCTGCTGGCACAGAAACTGAAAGACATGGCTCTGGAAGATGTGCTGATCATCACCGGTGAGCTGGACGAAAACCTGTTCCTGGCTGCGCGCAACCTGCACAAGGTTGACGTACGCGATGCAACTGGTATCGACCCGGTTAGCCTGATCGCCTTCGACAAAGTCGTAATGACTGCTGATGCTGTTAAGCAAGTTGAGGAGATGCTGGCATGATTCGTGAAGAACGTCTGCTGAAGGTGCTGCGTGCACCGCACGTTTCTGAAAAAGCGTCTACTGCGATGGAAAAATCCAACACCATCGTACTCAAAGTTGCTAAAGACGCGACCAAAGCAGAAATCAAAGCTGCTGTGCAGAAACTGTTTGAAGTCGAAGTCGAAGTCGTTAACACCCTGGTAGTTAAAGGGAAAGTTAAACGTCACGGACAGCGTATCGGTCGTCGTAGCGACTGGAAAAAAAGCTTACGTCACCCTGAAAGAAGGCCAGAATCTGGACTTCGTTGGCGGCGCTGAGTAAGTCGGAGGAGTAATACAATGGCAGTTGTTAAATGTAAACCGACATCTCCGGGTCGTCGCCACGTTGTTAAAGTGGTTAACCCTGAGCTGCACAAGGGCAAACCTTTTTGCTCCGTTGCTGGAAAAAAACAGCAAATCCGGTGGTCGTAACAACAATGGCCGTATCACCACTCGTCATATCGGTGGTGGCCACAAGCAGGCTTACCGTATTGTTGACTTCAAACGCAACAAAGACGGTATCCCGGCAGTTGTTGAACGTCTTGAGTACGATCCGAACCGTTCCGCGAACATCGCGCTGGTTCTGTACAAAGACGGTGAACGCCGTTACATCCTGGCCCCTAAAGGCCTGAAAGCTGGCGACCAGATTCAGTCTGGCGTTGATGCTGCAATCAAACCAGGTAACACCCTGCCGATGCGCAACATCCCGGTTGGTTCTACTGTTCATAACGTAGAAATGAAACCAGGTAAAGGCGGTCAGCTGGCACGTTCCGCTGGTACTTACGTTCAGATCGTTGCTCGTGATGGTGCTTATGTCACCCTGCGTCTGCGTTCTGGTGAAATGCGTAAAGTAGAAGCAGACTGCCGTGCAACTCTGGGCGAAGTTGGCAATGCTGAGCATATGCTGCGCGTTCTGGGTAAAGCAGGTGCTGCACGCTGGCGTGGTGTTCGTCCGACCGTTCGCGGTACCGCGATGAACCCGGTAGACCACCCACATGGTGGTGGTGAAGGTCGTAACTTTGGTAAGCACCCGGTAACTCCGTGGGGCGTTCAGACCAAAGGTAAGAAGACCCGCAGCAACAAGCGTACTGATAAATTCATCGTACGTCGCCGTAGCAAATAATTTTAGAGGATAAGCCATGCCACGTTCTCTCAAGAAAGGTCCTTTTATTGACCTGCACTTGCTGAAGAAGGTAGAGAAAGCGGTGGAAAGCGGAGACAAGAAGCCCCTGCGCACTTGGTCCCGTCGTTCAACGATCTTTCCTAACATGATCGGTTTGACCATCGCTGTCCATAATGGTCGTCAGCACGTTCCGGTATTTGTAACCGACGAAATGGTCGGTCACAAACTGGGTGAATTCGCACCGACTCGTACTTATCGCGGCCACGCTGCTGATAAAAAAGCGAAGAAGAAATAAGGTAGGAGGAAGAGATGGAAACTATCGCTAAACATCGCCATGCTCGTTCTTCTGCTCAGAAGGTTCGCCTTGTTGCTGACCTGATTCGCGGTAAGAAAGTGTCGCAGGCTCTGGATATTTTGACCTACACCAACAAGAAAGCGGCTGTACTGGTCAAGAAAGTTCTGGAATCTGCCATTGCTAACGCTGAACACAACGATGGCGCTGACATTGACGATCTGAAAGTTACGAAAATTTTCGTAGACGAAGGCCCGAGCATGAAGCGCATTATGCCGCGTGCAAAAGGTCGTGCAGATCGCATCCTGAAGCGCACCAGCCACATCACTGTGGTTGTGTCCGATCGCTGAGACTCTGGAGACTAGCAATGGGTCAGAAAGTACATCCTAATGGTATTCGCCTGGGTATTGTAAAACCATGGAACTCTACCTGGTTTGCGAACACCAAAGAATTCGCTGACAACCTGGACAGCGATTTTAAAGTACGTCAGTACCTGACTAAGGAACTGGCTAAAGCGTCCGTATCTCGTATCGTTATCGAGCGTCCGGCTAAGAGCATCCGTGTAACCATTCACACTGCTCGCCCGGGTATCGTTATCGGTAAAAAAGGTGAAGACGTAGAAAAAATCTGCGTAAGGTCGTAGCGGACATCGCTGGCGTTCCATGCACAGATCAACAATCGCCGAAGTTCGGTAAGCCTGAACTGGACGCAAAACTGGTTGCTGACAGCATCACTTCTCAGCTGGAACGTCGCGTTATGTTCCGTCGTGCTATGAAGCGTGCTGTACAGAACGCAATGCGTCTGGGCGCTAAGGTATCAAAGTTGAAGTTAGCGGCCGTCTGGGCGGCGCGGAAATCGCACGTACCGAATGGTACGCGAAGGTCGCGTACCGCTGCACACTCTGCGTGCTGACATCGACTACAACACCTCTGAAGCGCACACCACTTACGGTGTAATCGGCGTTAAAGATGTGGATCTTCAAAGGCGAGATCCTGGGTGGTATGGCTGCTGTTGAACAACCGGAAAAACCGGCTGCTCAGCCTAAAAAGCAGCAGCGTAAAGGCCGTAAATAAGGAGCGTCGCTGATGTTACAACCAAAGCGTACAAAATTCCGTAAAATGCACAAAGGCCGTAACCGCGGTCTGGCGCAGGGTACGGATGTTAGCTTCGGCAGCTTCGGTCTGAAAGCTGTTGGCCGTGGTCGTCTGACTGCACGTCAGATCGAAGCAGCACGTCGTGCTATGACCCGTGCAGTTAAGCGTCAAGGTAAGATCTGGATCCGTGTGTTCCCGGACAAACCGATCACTGAAAAGCCGCTGGCAGTGCGTATGGGTAAAGGTAAAGGTAACGTGGAGTATTGGGTTGCCTTGATTCAGCCGGGTAAAGTCCTGTATGAAATGGACGGTGTTCCGGAAGAGCTGGCCCGTGAAGCATTCAAGCTGGCAGCAGCGAAACTGCCGATTAAAACCACCTTTGTAACTAAGACGGTGATGTAATGAAAGCAAAAGAGCTGCGTGAGAAGAGCGTTGAAGAGCTGAACACCGAGCTGCTGAACCTGCTGCGTGAGCAGTTCAACCTGCGTATGCAGGCTGCAAGTGGCCAGCTGCAACAGTCTCACCTGTTGAAGCAAGTGCGTCGCGATGTCGCACGCGTTAAGACTTTACTGAACGAGAAGGCGGGTGCGTAATGACCGATAAAATCCGTACTCTGCAAGGTCGCGTTGTTAGCGACAAAATGGAGAAATCCATTGTTGTTGCTATCGAACGTTTTGTGAAACACCCGATCTACGGTAAATTCATCAAGCGTACGACCAAACTGCACGTACATGACGAGAACAACGAATGCGGTATCGGTGACGTGGTTGAAATCCGCGAATGCCGTCCGCTGTCCAAGACTAAATCCTGGACGCTGGTTCGCGTTGTAGAGAAAGCGGTTCTGTAATACAGTACACTCTCTCGATACGAATAAACGGCTCAGAAATGAGCCGTTTTACTTTTTTCTACCCATATCCTTGAAGCGGTGTTATAATGCCGCGCCCTCGATATGGGGATTTTTAACGACCTGATTTTCGGGTCTCAGTAGTAGTTGACATTAGCGGAGCACTAAAATGATCCAAGAACAGACTATGCTGAACGTCGCCGACAACTCCGGTGCACGTCGCGTAATGTGTATCAAGGTTCTGGGTGGCTCGCACCGTCGCTACGCAGGCGTAGGCGACATCATCAAGATCACCATCAAAGAAGCAATTCCGCGTGGTAAGGTCAAAAATGGTGATGTGCTGAAGGCGGTAGTGGTGCGCACCAAGAAGGGTGTTCGTCGCCCGGACGGTTCTGTCATTCGCTTCGATGGTAATGCTTGTGTTCTTCTGAACAACAACAGCGAGCAGCCTATCGGTACGCGTAATTTTTGGGCCGGTAACTCGTGAGCTTCGTAGTGAGAAGTTCATGAAAATTATCTCTCTGGCACCAGAAGTACTCTAAGGAGCGAATCATGGCAGCGAAAATCCGTCGTGATGACGAAGTTATCGTGTTAACCGGTAAAGATAAAGGTAAACGCGGTAAAGTTAAGAATGTCCTGTCTTCCGGCAAGGTCATTGTTGAAGGTATCAACCTGGTTAAGAAACATCAGAAGCCGGTTCCGGCCCTGAACCAACCGGGTGGCATCGTTGAAAAAGAAGCCGCTATTCAGGTTTCCAACGTAGCAATCTTCAATGCGGCAACCGGCAAGGCTGACCGTGTAGGCTTTAGATTCGAAGACGGTAAAAAAGTCCGTTTCTTCAAGTCTAACAGCGAAACTATCAAGTAATTTGGAGTAGTACGATGGCGAAACTGCATGATTACTACAAAGACGAAGTAGTTAAAAAACTCATGACTGAGTTTAACTACAATTCTGTCATGCAAGTCCCTCGGGTCGAGAAGATCACCCTGAACATGGGTGTTGGTGAAGCGATCGCTGACAAAAAACTGCTGGATAACGCAGCAGCAGACCTGGCAGCAATCTCCGGTCAAAAACCGCTGATCACCAAAGCACGCAAATCTGTTGCAGGCTTCAAAATCCGTCAGGGCTATCCGATCGGCTGTAAAGTAACTCTGCGTGGCGAACGCATGTGGGAGTTCTTTGAGCGCCTGATCACTATTGCTGTACCTCGTATCCGTGACTTCCGTGGCCTGTCCGCTAAGTCTTTCGACGGTCGTGGTAACTACAGCATGGGTGTCCGTGAGCAGATCATCTTCCCAGAAATCGACTACGATAAAGTCGACCGCGTTCGTGGTTTGGATATTACCATTACCACTACTGCGAAATCTGACGAAGAAGGCCGCGCTCTGCTGGCTGCCTTTGACTTCCCGTTCCGCAAGTAAGGTAGGGTTACTAAATGGCTAAGCAATCAATGAAAGCACGCGAAGTAAAACGCGTAGCTTTAGCTGATAAATACTTCGCGAAACGCGCTGAACTGAAAGCGATCATCTCTGATGTGAACGCTTCCGACGAAGATCGTTGGAACGCTGTTCTCAAGCTGCAGACTCTGCCGCGTGATTCCAGCCCGTCTCGTCAGCGTAACCGCTGCCGTCAAACAGGTCGTCCGCATGGTTTCCTGCGGAAGTTCGGGTTGAGCCGTATTAAGGTCCGTGAAGCCGCTATGCGCGGTGAAATCCCGGGTCTGAAAAAGGCTAGCTGGTAATTGTCACCAATTGAATCACGGGAGTAAAGACAGATGAGCATGCAAGATCCGATCGCGGATATGCTGACCCGTATCCGTAACGGTCAGGCCGCGAACAAAGCTGCGGTCACCATGCCTTCCTCCAAGCTGAAAGTGGCAATCGCCAACGTGCTGAAGGAAGAAGGTTTTATTGAAGATTTTAAAGTTGAAGGCGACACCAAGCCTGAACTGGAACTTACTCTGAAGTATTTCCAGGGCAAAGCTGTTGTAGAAAGCATTCAGCGTGTCAGCCGCCCAGGTCTGCGCATCTATAAACGTAAAGATGAGCTGCCGAAAGTTATGGCGGGTCTGGGTATCGCAGTTGTTTCTACCTCTAAAGGTGTTATGACTGATCGTGCAGCGCGCCAGGCTGGTCTTGGTGGCGAAATTATCTGCTACGTAGCCTAATCGGAGGAAAAAATGTCTCGTGTTGCTAAAGCACCGGTCGTTGTTCCTGCCGGCGTTGACGTAAAAATCAACGGTCAGGTTATTACGATCAAAGGTAAAAACGGCGAGCTGACTCGTACTCTCAACGATGCTGTTGAAGTTAAACATGCAGATAATACCCTGACCTTCGGTCCGCGTGATGGTTACGCAGACGGTTGGGCACAGGCTGGTACCGCGCGTGCCCTGCTGAACTCAATGGTTATCGGTGTTACCGAAGGCTTCACTAAGAAGCTGCAGCTGGTTGGTGTAGGTTACCGTGCAGCGGTTAAAGGCAATGTGATTAACCTGTCTCTGGGTTTCTCTCATCCTGTTGACCATCAGCTGCCTGCGGGTATCACTGCTGAATGTCCGACTCAGACTGAAATCGTGCTGAAAGGCGCTGATAAGCAGGTGATCGGCCAGGTTGCAGCGGATCTGCGCGCCTACCGTCGTCCTGAGCCTTACAAAGGCAAGGGTGTTCGTTACGCCGACGAAGTCGTGCGTACCAAAGAGGCTAAGAAGAAGTAAGGTAACACTATGGATAAGAAATCTGCTCGTATCCGTCGTGCGACCCGCGCACGCCGCAAGCTCCAGGAGCTGGGCGCAACTCGCCTGGTGGTACATCGTACCCCGGCGTCACATTTACGCACAGGTAATTGCACCGAACGGTTCTGAAGTTCTGGTAGCTGCTTCTACTGTAGAAAAAGCTATCGCTGAACAACTGAAGTACACCGGTAACAAAGACGCGGCTGCAGCTGTGGGTAAAGCTGTCGCTGAACGCGCTCTGGAAAAAGGCATCAAAGATGTATCCTTTGACCGTTCCGGGTTCCAATATCATGGTCGTGTCCAGGCACTGGCAGATGCTGCCCGTGAAGCTGGCCTTCAGTTCTAAGGTAGAGGTGTAAGATGGCTCACATCGAAAAACAAGCTGGCGAACTGCAGGAAAAGCTGATCGCGGTAAACCGCGTATCTAAAACCGTTAAAGGTGGTCGTATTTTCTCCTTCACAGCTCTGACTGTAGTTGGCGATGGTAACGGTCGCGTTGGTTTTGGTTACGGTAAAGCGCGTGAAGTTCCAGCAGCGATCCAGAAAGCGATGGAAAAAGCCCGTCGCAATATGATTAACGTCGCGCTGAATAACGGCACTCTGCAACACCCTGTTAAAGGTGTTCATACGGGTTCTCGCGTATTCATGCAGCCGGCTTCCGAAGGTACCGGTATCATCGCCGGTGGTGCAATGCGCGCCGTTCTGGAAGTTGCTGGGGTTCATAACGTTCTGGCTAAAGCGTATGGTTCCACCAACCCGATTAACGTGGTTCGTGCAACTATCGATGGCCTGGAAAATATGAATTCTCCAGAAATGGTCGCTGCCAAGCGTGGTAAATCCGTTGAAGAAATTCTGGGGAAATAAACCATGGCAAAGACTATTAAAATTACTCAAACCCGCAGTGCAATCGGTCGTCTGCCGAAACACAAGGCAACGCTGCTTGGCCTGGGTCTGCGTCGTATTGGTCACACCGTAGAGCGCGAGGATACTCCTGCTATTCGCGGTATGATCAACGCGGTTTCCTTCATGGTTAAAGTTGAGGAGTAAGAGATGCGTTTAAATACTCTGTCTCCGGCCGAAGGCTCCAAAAAGGCGGGTAAACGCCTGGGTCGTGGTATCGGTTCTGGCCTCGGTAAAACCGGTGGTCGTGGTCACAAAGGTCAGAAGTCTCGTTCTGGCGGTGGCGTACGTCGCGGTTTCGAGGGTGGTCAGATGCCTCTGTACCGTCGTCTGCCGAAATTCGGCTTCACTTCTCGTAAAGCAGCGATTACAGCCGAAGTTCGTCTGTCTGACCTGGCTAAAGTAGAAGGCGGTATTGTAGACCTGAACACGCTGAAAGCGGCTAACATTATCGGTATCCAGATCGAGTTCGCGAAAGTGATCCTGGCTGGCGAAGTAACTACTCCGGTAACTGTTCGTGGCCTGCGTGTTACTAAAGGCGCTCGTGCTGCTATCGAAGCTGCTGGCGGTAAAATCGAGGAATAAGTAGCAGATGGCTAAACAACCGGGATTAGATTTTCAAAGTGCCAAAGGTGGCTTAGGCGAGCTGAAACGCAGACTGCTGTTTGTTATCGGTGCGCTGATTGTGTTCCGTATTGGCTCTTTTATTCCGATCCCTGGTATTGATGCCGCTGTACTTGCCAAACTGCTTGAGCAACAGCGAGGCACCATCATTGAGATGTTTAACATGTTCTCTGGTGGTGCTCTCAGCCGTGCTTCTATCTTTGCTCTGGGGATCATGCCGTATATTTCGGCGTCGATCATTATCCAGCTGCTGACGGTGGTTCACCCAACGTTGGCAGAAATTAAGAAAGAAGGGGAGTCTGGTCGTCGTAAGATCAGCCAGTACACCCGCTACGGTACTCTGGTGCTGGCAATATTCCAGTCGATCGGTATTGCTACCGGTCTGCCGAATATGCCTGGTATGCAAGGCCTGGTGATTAACCCGGGCTTTGCATTCTACTTCACCGCTGTTGTAAGTCTGGTCACAGGAACCATGTTCCTGATGTGGTTGGGCGAACAGATTACTGAACGAGGTATCGGCAACGGTATTTCAATCATTATCTTCGCCGGTATTGTCGCGGGACTCCCGCCAGCCATTGCCCATACTATCGAGCAAGCGCGTCAAGGCGACCTGCACTTCCTCGTGTTGCTGTTGGTTGCAGTATTAGTATTTGCAGTGACGTTCTTTGTTGTATTTGTTGAGCGTGGTCAACGCCGCATTGTGGTAAACTACGCGAAACGTCAGCAAGGTCGTCGTGTCTATGCTGCACAGAGCACACATTTACCGCTGAAAGTGAATATGGCGGGGGTAATCCCGGCAATCTTCGCTTCCAGTATTATTCTGTTCCCGGCGACCATCGCGTCATGGTTCGGGGGCGGTACTGGTTGGAACTGGCTGACAACAATTTCGCTGTATTTGCAGCCTGGGCAACCGCTTTATGTGTTACTCTATGCGTCTGCAATCATCTTCTTCTGTTTCTTCTACACGGCGTTGGTTTTCAACCCGCGTGAAACAGCAGATAACCTGAAGAAGTCCGGTGCATTTGTACCAGGAATTCGTCCGGGAGAGCAAACGGCGAAGTATATCGATAAAGTAATGACCCGCCTGACCCTGGTTGGTGCGCTGTACATTACCTTTATCTGCCTGATCCCGGAGTTCATGCGTGATGCAATGAAAGTACCGTTCTACTTCGGTGGGACCTCACTGCTTATCGTTGTTGTCGTGATTATGGACTTTATGGCTCAAGTGCAAACTCTGATGATGTCCAGTCAGTATGAGTCTGCATTGAAGAAGGCGAACCTGAAAGGCTACGGCCGATAATTGGTCGCCCGAGAAGTTACGGAGAGTAAAAATGAAAGTTCGTGCTTCCGTCAAGAAATTATGCCGTAACTGCAAAATCGTTAAGCGTGATGGTGTCATCCGTGTGATTTGCAGTGCCGAGCCGAAGCATAAACAGCGCCAAGGCTGATTTTTTCGCATATTTTTCTTGCAAAGTTGGGTTGAGCTGGCTAGATTAGCCAGCCAATCTTTTGTATGTCTGTGCGTTTCCATTTGAGTATCCTGAAAACGGGCTTTTCAGCATGGAACGTACATATTAAATAGTAGGAGTGCATAGTGGCCCGTATAGCAGGCATTAACATTCCTGATCATAAGCATGCCGTAATCGCATTAACTTCGATTTATGGCGTCGGCAAGACCCGTTCTAAAGCCATCCTGGCTGCAGCGGGTATCGCTGAAGATGTTAAGATCAGTGAGCTGTCTGAAGGACAAATCGACACGCTGCGTGACGAAGTTGCCAAATTTGTCGTTGAAGGTGATCTGCGCCGTGAAATCAGCATGAGCATCAAGCGCCTGATGGATCTTGGTTGCTATCGCGGTTTGCGTCATCGTCGTGGTCTCCCGGTTCGCGGTCAGCGTACCAAGACCAACGCACGTACCCGTAAGGGTCCGCGCAAACCGATCAAGAAATAATCGGGGTGATTGAATAATGGCAAAGGCACCAATTCGTGCACGTAAACGTGTAAGAAAACAAGTCTCTGACGGCGTGGCTCATATCCATGCTTCTTTCAACAACACCATCGTGACTATCACTGATCGTCAGGGTAACGCGTTGGGTTGGGCAACAGCCGGTGGTTCCGGTTTCCGTGGTTCTCGCAAATCCACTCCGTTTGCAGCTCAGGTTGCAGCAGAGCGTTGCGCTGACGCCGTGAAAGAATACGGCATCAAGAATCTGGAAGTTATGGTTAAAGGTCCGGGTCCAGGCCGCGAATCTACTATTCGTGCTCTGAACGCCGCAGGTTTCCGCATCACTAACATTACTGATGTGACTCCGATCCCTCATAACGGTTGTCGTCCGCCGAAAAAACGTCGCGTATAACGCTTCGTTTTCCAGGTTTGTTGGAGAAAGAAAATGGCAAGATATTTGGGTCCTAAGCTCAAGCTGAGCCGTCGTGAGGGCACCGACTTATTCCTTAAGTCTGGCGTTCGCGCGATCGATACCAAGTGTAAAATTGAACAAGCTCCTGGCCAGCACGGTGCGCGTAAACCGCGTCTGTCTGACTATGGTGTGCAGTTGCGTGAAAAGCAAAAAGTTCGCCGTATCTATGGTGTGCTGGAGCGTCAGTTCCGTAACTACTACAAAGAAGCAGCACGTCTGAAAGGCAACACCGGTGAAAACCTGTTGGCTCTGCTGGAAGGTCGTCTGGACAACGTTGTATACCGTATGGGCTTCGGTGCCACTCGTGCAGAAGCACGTCAGCTGGTTAGCCATAAAGCAATTATGGTAAACGGTCGTGTTGTTAACATCGCTTCTTATCAGGTTAGTCCGAATGACGTTGTAAGCATTCGTGAGAAAGCGAAGAAGCAGTCTCGCGTGAAAGCCGCTCTGGAGCTGGCTGAGCAGCGTGAAAAGCCAACCTGGCTGGAAGTTGATGCTGGCAAGATGGAAGGTACGTTTAAGCGTAAGCCGGAGCGTTCTGATCTGTCTGCGGACATTAACGAACACCTGATCGTCGAGCTTTACTCCAAGTAAAGCTTAGTACCAAAGAGAGGACACAATGCAGGGTTCTGTGACAGAGTTTCTAAAACCGCGCCTGGTTGATATCGAGCAAGTGAGTTCGACGCACGCCAAGGTGACCCTTGAGCCTTTAGAGCGTGGCTTTGGCCATACTCTGGGTAACGCACTGCGCCGTATTCTGCTCTCATCGATGCCGGGTTGCGCGGTGACCGAGGTTGAGATTGATGGTGTACTACATGAGTACAGCACCAAAGAAGGCGTTCAGGAAGATATCCTGGAAATCCTGCTCAACCTGAAAGGGCTGGCGGTGAGAAGTTCAGGGCAAAGATGAAGTTATTCTTACCTTGAATAAATCTGGCATTGGCCCTGTGACTGCAGCCGATATCACCCACGACGGTGATGTCGAAATCGTCAAGCCGCAGCACGTGATCTGCCACCTGACCGATGAGAACGCGTCTATTAGCAATGCGTATCAAAGTTCAGCGCGGTCGTGGTTATGTGCCCGGCTTCTACCCGAATTCATTCGGAAGAAGATGAGCGCCCAATCGGCCGTCTGCTGGTCGACGCATGCTACAGCCCTGTGGAGCGTATTGCCTACAATGTTGAAGCAGCGCGTGTAGAACAGCGTACCGACCTGGACAAGCTGGTCATCGAAATGGAAACCAACGGCACAATCGATCCTGAAGAGGCGATTCGTCGTGCGGCAACCATTCTGGCTGAACAACTGGAAGCTTTCGTTGACTTACGTGATGTACGTCAGCCTGAAGTGAAAGAAGAGAAACCAGAGTTCGATCCGATCCTGCTGCGCCCTGTTGACGATCTGGAATTGACTGTCCGCTCTGCTAACTGCCTTAAAGCAGAAGCTATCCACTATATCGGTGATCTGGTACAGCGTACCGAGGTTGAGCTCCTTAAAACGCCTAACCTTGGTAAAAAAATCTCTTACTGAGATTAAAGACGTGCTGGCTTCCCGTGGACTGTCTCTGGGCATGCGCCTGGAAAACTGGCCACCGGCAAGCATCGCTGACGAGTAACCGGATCACAGGTTAAGGTTTTACTGAGAAGGATAAGGTCATGCGCCATCGTAAGAGTGGTCGTCAACTGAACCGCAACAGCAGCCATCGCCAGGCTATGTTCCGCAATATGGCAGGTTCACTGGTTCGTCATGAAATCATCAAGACGACTCTGCCTAAAGCGAAAGAGCTGCGCCGCGTAGTTGAGCCGCTGATTACTCTTGCCAAGACTGATAGCGTTGCTAATCGTCGTCTGGCATTCGCCCGTACTCGTGATAACGAGATCGTGGCAAAACTGTTTAACGAACTGGGCCCGCGTTTCGCGAGCCGTGCCGGTGGTTACACTCGTATTCTGAAGTGTGGCTTCCGTGCAGGCGACAACGCGCCGATGGCTTACATCGAGCTGGTTGATCGTTCAGAGAAAGCAGAAGCTGCTGCAGAGTAATCTGAAGCAACGTAAAAAAACCCGCCCCGGCGGTTTTTTTATACCCGTAGTATCCCCACTTATCTACAATAGCTGTACTCTTTTTGTTCATCCCCTGGAGTATATATGTGGTTACTTGACCAGTGGGCAGAGCGTCATATAGCAGAAGCGCAAGCGAAAGGTGAGTTTGATAACCTGGCAGGTAGCGGCGAACCATTGATACTGGATGATGATTCTCATGTGCCACCGGAATTACGTGCGGGGTATCGCTTGCTGAAGAATGCCGGTTGCTTACCGCCAGAACTTGAGCAGCGGAGGGAAGCAATTCAGCTTCTGGATATCCTGAGAGGTATCCGTCACGATGATCCGCAATATCAAGAGGTTAGCCGTCGATTGTCATTACTGGAATTGAAGCTACGACAAGCTGGACTGAGTACCGATTTTTTTACGCGGCGATTATGCTGACAAGTTGTTGAATAAAATCAACGATAACTAGTGGAGTATGTATGTATCGCATTGGTGAGCTGGCAAAAATGGCGGAAGTAACACCCGACACGATTCGTTATTACGAAAAGCAGCAGATGATGGAGCATGAAGTACGCACCGAAGGTGGGTTTCGCCTGTATACCGAAAGCGATCTCCAGCGATTGAAATTTATCCGCCATGCCAGACAACTTGGTTTTAGTCTGGAGTCGATCCGCGAGTTGCTGTCGATCCGTATCGATCCTGAACACCATACTTGTCAGGAGTCAAAAGGCATTGTGCAGGAAAGATTGCAGGAAGTCGAAGCACGGATAGCCGAGTTGCAGAGTATGCAGCGTTCCTTGCAACGCCTTAACGATGCCTGTTGTGGGACCGCCCATAGCAGTGTTTATTGCTCGATTCTTGAAGCTCTTGAACAAGGGGCGAGTGGCGTTAAGAGTGGCTGTTGATTTTTTGCACTGACAGGATTACACTCGCGCCGTTAAATAACCAACTGGAGTTTTTATGAGCCGATATCAGCATACTAAAGGGCAGATAAAGGATAATGCGATAGAAGCATTACTACATGATCCCTTATTCCGACAGCGAGTAGAGAAAAATAAGAAAGGGAAAGGCAGTTACATGCGAAAAGGAAAACATGGCAATCGGGGGAACTGGGAGGCCAGTGGCAAGAAAGTAAATCACTTTTTTACCACTGGCCTTCTGCTTTCAGGCGTTTGTTAAGAGCGGTTATTCTGCTCTTTCAGCAAATCACGAATTTCTGTCAGTAATACTTCTTCCTTAGTTGGTGCTGGTGCGGCTGCTGGTTCTTCTTTTTTCCGATTCAGTTTGTTGATTAGCTTAATCGCCATAAAGATGGCAAAGGCCACAATCAGAAAATCAAAGACGTTTTGAATGAAGACACCGTAATGCATCACAACAGCAGGGATATCCCCCTGCGCATCGCGTAGCGTGATAGCAAACTGTTTAAAGTCGATCCCGCCAATTAATAAGCCCAGAGGTGGCATGATGATATCGGCAACCAGTGAAGAGACAATCTTCCCGAATGCCGCACCGATAATGACACCCACCGCCAAATCCACCACGTTCCCGCGCATCGCAAATTCGCGAAATTCTTTAATAATGCTCATGTTATTCTCCCTATGAAGCCGACAACCATAAGTCTAACAAATGTTAAGCCATTTTCCTGCCAGGAATGAATTTAATTAATCCTTGATAATCAAAGGGAAATAATAAGGCGTCATTAGACGCCTTATTAATTACAAGAAGAAAGGACTTGGCTGGAACAGTCTTTCGACGTCGGTAATAAACTTTTTATCTGTGAGGAACATAATTACGTGATCGCCTTGCTCAATGCGCAGATTGTCATTGGCAATCATCACGTCGTTTCCACGTACCACCGCTCCAATAATCGTTCCTGGCGGTAGCTTGATTTCGTCAATGACTCTGCCGACAACGCGTGAGGTGCTTTCATCACCGTGAGCAACGGCTTCAATAGCTTCTGCTACGCCGCGGCGCAATGAGGAAACACCAACAATATCTGCTTTTCGCACATGGCTAAGCAACGCAGAAATAGTTGCTTGTTGTGGTGAAATCGCAATATCGATCACGCTCCCCTGAACCAGATCCACATAAGCGCGACGCTGGATCAATACCATCACCTTTTTCGCACCCATACGTTTGGCAAGCATGGCGGACATGATATTGGCCTCGTCATCGTTGGTGACGGCAATAAACAGATCAACTTGATCGATATGTTCTTCAGCCAGCAGTTCTTGATCCGACGCATCACCAAAAAAGACGATCGTATTCTGCAACTTTTCCGCCAGTTCGGCAGCGCGCTGCTGATTACGTTCGATGAGTTTAACGCTGTAATCTTTTTCCAGACGACGCGCCAGCCCTGCACCGATATTACCGCCACCAACCAGCATGATCCGCTTATACGGTTTTTCCAGTCGCTGTAATTCACTCATCACCGCGCGGATATGCTGTGAAGCGGCAATAAAGAACACTTCATCACCAGCTTCAACAATGGTCGAACCTTGTGGACGAATGGGGCGATCGTGGCGGAAAATTGCTGCCACACGAGTATCGATATGTGGCATATGTTCGCGCATGGTCGAAAGTGCATTACCAATCAGCGGGCCGCCATAATAGGCTTTAACCACAGCGAGGCTGACTTTACCCTCAGCGAAGTTCACCACCTGCAATGCGCCTGGATACTCAATCAGTCGGTAAATATTATCGATAACCAACTGCTCTGGTGCGATCAGATGATCAATCGGTACAGCATCTGAATGAAATAGCTTATCGGCATCGCGCACGTAGTCT
>ENA-OQCW01000493-OQCW01000493.1-human-gut-metagenome-genome-assembly--contig:-NODE-493-length-23154-cov-22.827159_pt1 | contig 23154 bp, 10 predicted proteins | sample MGYA00242767_ERZ504593 | MGnify/ENA primary metagenome ERZ504593 (study PRJEB26092, sample SAMD00036307) | human gut metagenome | host: Homo sapiens | study: EMG produced TPA metagenomics assembly of... | reverse complement strand
AGTAATCTAATATCTGCGCAGGCAACACGAGGCTGGCTAGCATGTTCAAATAATCGTTTTTCATAATGCGAAGTAAGCAATACTTCACGAGTATAAAAAATAATCCCCGCTAAAAATCTACTGAGCCGAAACAATTACTAATATGAAAACGCACATTATAGCACTTCTTCTACTTACAGGAGGAGTATTGAACTTATTTGGAGAAAACTTACATAACTTTTTCAACCGATATAATTTCAGCTTCATTACAGAAGATACTGGGTTACCCCATAACTTCATCAATGATATTTACAAAGACACTCAAGGATATATCTGGGTAGCTACTAATAATGGAATAGGACGGTATAATGGCTATCAATTCATTCATTATAATTCCCAATCCCACTCCATTCGCTTGAAAAACGACTACGTGCATAAAGTCTGTGAGGATAAGTTTCAACGACTCTGGATAGGGTCGGAAGAAGGAATAGACCTCATTGACTTGAAACATTATACACAGATAGACACGGACAAAGAACTGCCTGCCGAATTGAAATCTCTAGCAAGTAACTACATTGCATCCATCTATCGGGACAAGCAGGACAATCTGTGGATATCGACAGACAAGAATCTATGGTATCTGGAACTAGGCGTAAACGGGCAAATAAAAGATTACTATAAACTGAAAAAAGATACAGAATCCCCCATCCACGCTGTTATTGACCTGCAAGAATACATCTGTGCAGGCATAGATAATCATGTATGCCGTATTGAAAAAGGAAGCAACCACTTACTGAAAACCAGCATGGTATCGGAGCTGCTGAAACCCTTCTCAGAAGACTGGAGAATTCTCTGCATGGAAACTGACGGGGAATTGTTATGGATAGGAACCAATCGCGGACTCTTCAAGTATAACCATACTCGGCAGAGTTTGAACCGGTACCGTTACTCCAATCATCGCCCCGGAATGCTAAGTCAAGCCTATATAACCGGAGTTAAACTGACTAGCAAAGGAGATGTCATCGTTTCTACTCTGAACGGACTCAATGTATACAATCGGGATACCGATACTTTTACTTATATCCGCCAAAACAATGAAATGCCTGACAAGTCGTTGAACTGTAATTTCATCAACTGCCTGCTGACCGACAATGAGAATATCTGGGTAGGGACCGAGATAGGAGGAATCAATTTATTGACTCCCAATTGTCTGCAAACGTATGTGTGGCAATATAACTATCTTCGAGAAACCTCTCTTTCCCCCAATCCGGTCAATGCCATCAGCGAAGACAAAGACGGAAATCTATGGGTAGGAACAGTAGAGGGAGGACTCAACAAAAAGAGCAAAGGCAGCGATGAGTTCATTCATTATACTTTTGACCAGAACAATCCCACTTCCATCAGTAACAACTCTATCCGTGGCATTCTCATTGATTCCGAAAATCATTTATGGGCATATACTTGGGGAGTCGGAATCAATGAACTAAATCTGAACATCCCCCATAACCAAACTTTCCAACGCCATATCCGGGAAGACTCCATAGGACTGGAAGGAGATTTCCTGAGCAGCGCCTGTGAAGACACCATGAACAATGGTTTATGGTTTGGTACTACCAGAGGGCTTCATTTCTACCATAAAAAGACCAAGCGTTTCACCCGGGTCTTGTTTGACCGTTCCGACAATGAATTCGATGCGGTAGGATCCATCATTATCGACCGCAAGAAACGCCTTTGGATGGGAACATCTGAAGGAGTTTTCATTATGGATTTACACTCGTTCTCCATTTCCTCCGCACAATTCAGCTATACCTATTTAAAACATAAACTGACGGAACCCACTTCATTGCAATTAGAAAAAATAAACTGTATCATAGAAGATCATAATGGTACCATCTGGCTGGGGGCAAATGGGAACGGACTATATCAACTAGCGGAAGAAAACGGAACACAGTTCACATTTCATAACTACACCCGCAAGGACGGGTTACCCAATAATACCATTATAGGTATTGTGGAAGATAAAACGGGACATCTGTGGATGTCCACCAACCACGGCATCGCCCAACTGGATACACAAACCATGACTTTCACCAATTATACAAAAGAAGACGGACTGCCCAATAATCAGTTTTATTGGAACGCATCTTATTATTCTCCCCAAAATAACCTGTTATATTTCGGTACTATAAACGGATTAGTCGCTTTCACCCCCGATATAGCCAAGACAAAAAAGCAGGATGCCAAAGTCAAACTGACCTCAATCAGTGTCGCCGGTACCATGGTCTATCCTCCAGCAGACGGAAAAACTCCCTGCGCGGTAACAAATTTACATACCATCCGTCTGCACGAAAAAGATCATGGTTTTTCCATCGAGTTTTCCACCTTAAACTATGGAAACTGTAACCGAGTGAAATATGCCTACCGCTTGAAAAATTATGAGAATGAATGGACAGAAACCCTTCCTGGCGAACATACTGCTAGATACAATTTCGTTCCCTCCGGAAAATATGTGTTCCAAGTCCGTGCCACAGACGAGAAAGGACATTGGTCCGATAAAATAACGGAAGTCAAAGTAACCATCACTCCTTATTTCTATAAATCCTGGTGGTTCTATTTATTGCTTGCCATTCTGATCACCGTAGGCAGCTATTATTTTTATCAATGGAAAATAAGTCTGTACCGTCAACAGAAAAAACAACTGGAAAAAGAAGTAGCCCAACGCACCCATGAGCTAGAGTTACAAAATAAACAACTAGAAATAATGGCACGACACGTCGAGGAGGTAACGGAAGAAAAAATTGCTTTCTTCACCAATATCACTCATGAATTCCGGACACCAGTCACTTTAATCAACGGTCCCATCCAACGCGCCCTTGACGAAAGCCATGAGCCGGAAGTAAAGAAACAGCTACAAATAGCTGAACGGAATTCCAATTATCTGCTATCACTAGTCAATGAATTAATGGACTTCAGAAAGTTAGATGCAGACAAAGTTGTATTAAATAAGACAAACGAAAACTTTATCCGCCTTATACAAAATATATTAATGCCTTTCGAAGTATTTGCCCATGAACGGAACATAAACATCATCACCTACTTCCGGCTCTGTACCCCGTTTTGGATATTTGATGTTGAATATATGCGCAAAGCCATTATTAATCTGATATCCAATGCTGTTAAATTCACTCCCGATTATGGAAAAATAAGTTTGTATGTGGCTTCCCTTACCGACAAAGACAACCATACCTGGCTGTTCATAGATATAAAAGATACAGGTAATGGTATCGTACCCGAAGATATAGAACGTATTTTCGAACGCTTCTACCAATCCAAAAAGAGCATCAAATATCCCGTTTATGGACAAAGCAGCACAGGAATCGGACTATTCTTATGTAAGAAAATCATTTCTCTGCACGGAGGCAACATCTATGCAGGAAACAATCCCAAGCAAGGAGCTTTCTTCAGAATACTATTACCTTTGGAAAAAGGTATCCCCCAAGCCAAATCAGAAAAAGAAAAATATGAGCAGAATGAACATCCACTTTCCATTCCTGCCAATGGAAACGAGAAAAAGGAAACCATCCTCATTGTTGAAGATAATGCAGATATGCGTACTTATATTTGTTCCATTCTCAAAAACAATTATCAATTAAAAGAAGCACAGAACGGTGCAAGAAGCTCTTTACTTGATTCAAAGAGAAACGATTGATTTGATTGTCAGCGACCTGATGATGCCCGTCATGGACGGGAATGAATTATCCCGCCAGGTAAAAGCTAATCTGGCTACTTCCCACATCCCCTTTCTCATGCTCACTGCCCTCCGGTCTGAAGCCCAAGAAAGAATCAGCTATGAAATAGGAGTAGATGAATATCTGTGCAAACCATTTGATGAGGTTATTCTAAGATTACGTATCCGAAATATACTTGCCTTACGCCAGAAATACAAATCCATGTTCTCCACTAGTATGAATTGTGAAACATTGAATATAAACGCTAGTTCCAAAGACAACACATTTATGACATCGGCAATCAATTTAATGAAAGAACATTATGCCGACTCGGATTATAACTTAGAGCGCTTTATCCGCGATATGGGATACAGCAAAACCTTAGTCAATCAGAAATTGCAATCTTTGACAGGGCAGTCCATTGGTCAATTCATGAGAAACTACCGATTAAATGTGGCAAAAGACACTTTAACCAAAGTAGAATGTGACATTTCTGTTGCAGAAATCGCATATGCCGTAGGTTTTAACGACCCTAAATATTTCACAAAATGCTTCAAAGAACTGTTTGGAGTACTTCCAAGCGAATATTTTGGAAAAAAATAGTTCACTTTACTATTTTACTCCATTTGTGCACCATATTCTCCTATAAAAAGCTTTGTTTCCCTTACATTTGTAAAAAACAGAAATGCAAATGTATATGAAAAACACATTCTTATTATTGAGCTGGCTGATATTACTCCCCTCCGGTATACTGGCAAACCCCATCAAGGGAATGCTGGAAAGGATAGACAAGGGAGCATCGGACAAGTTCGTAGTCGAACTACACAAAAGCCCAAATGACTTTTTCGAGTTGGACCAAAAAGGCGACAAGGTAGTGATACGAGGCAATACCTATATTAATATAGCAACCGGAATCAACTGGTACTTAAAGTATCATGCCGGAATCCACCTGTCATGGAACAGTATGCATGCCTCACTACCCAATGTTCTTCCTCCCGTCTTCCGTAAAGAACGCCACGAAACAAATCTGGCCCTGCGTTACGATTTCAATTACTGCACCTACTCCTACTCCATGGCATTTTGGGATTGGAAACGTTGGGAAGAGGAACTGGACTGGATGGCACTGCATGGCATCAACCTGCCACTTGCTGCCGTAGGACATGAATGTGTGTGGCGTAACCTATTACTCCGCTTAGGATTTTCCAAACAGCAAATCAATGATTTTATTGCCGGACCAGCATTCCTTGCCTGGTGGGAAATGAACAATTTGGAAGGCTGGGGAGGCCCTAACCCCGATAGTTGGTATAAACAGCAAGAAGACTTGCAGAAAAAAATATTGAAACGAATGAAAGAATGGGGAATGCACCCCGTACTGCCCGGTTACTCGGGTATGATCCCCTCCAAACTGGATTTGGGAAAACGTATTGATGGTGGAAAAGAAGAGAAAACATTAAGCAACACTTCCTCGGAATCCGCCCAAAGCACTCTCAACAAATGGAACGGATTTGACCGACCGGGAATCTTACTGCCCGACGATCCCAAGTTTACCCAGATTGCCAGCCTTTTTTACGAAGAAACCGAAAAGCTGTATGGAACAAGTGACTACTACTCCATCGATCCTTTTCATGAAGCCAAAAGCTTGCCTGCCAGACTAGACTTCGGCAAAGCCGGCAAGGCTATTATGGATGCAATGAAAAAGGCTAATCCAAAAGCTGTGTGGGTGGTGCAGGGATGGACAGAAAATCCACGCCCGGAAATGATGAAAGCGCTGAATCCCGGCGATCTGCTCATCCTTGATTTATTTAGCGAATGTCGTCCCATGTGGGGCATTCCCTCTATATGGAAACGAGACAAAGGATACGAAGAACACAACTGGTTGTTCTGCCTGTTGGAAAATTTCGGTGGGAACGTGGGTTTGCATGGAAGGATGGACCAACTTCTTCATAATTTTTACCTGACCAAAGACAACCCACTGGCCGCTCAGCTAAAAGGCATCGGTCTGACAATGGAAGGCATTGAAAATAATCCCGTTATGTTCGAACTGATGTGCGAACTACCTTGGCGTGCAGAAAAGTTTACCAAAGAAGAATGGATAAAACAATACATCCGCGCACGCTATGGCACAGACGATGAATCTATCTGGCAAGCTTGGCAGATCCTGGCAAACGGTATCTACAACTGTCCGGCAGGCAACAACCAACAAGGTCCTCACGAAAGTATCTTTTGCGGGCGCCCATCACTGAATAATTTCCAAGCATCCAGCTGGAGCAAAATGTGCAACTATTACGACCCCACTACCACAGCAGAAGCCGCACGATTGATGGTGAGCGTAGCACACAAATATCGCGGTAACAACAACTTTGAATATGATCTAGTTGATATCACCCGACAAGCCATTGCCGACCGTGCCCGAATAGTGTACAATTACGCTGTTGCCGACTTTAAAAGCTTCGATAAAAAAAGTTATGCCACACATACCCGACAGTTCTTGGAACTACTGATAATGCAAGACAAACTGTTGGGCACACGCAAAGAATTCAAAGTAGGGAACTGGATTCAACAAGCGCGCAATCTAGGAAGTACATCTGAAGAGAAAGACCTCTACGAATGGAATGCCCGCGTACAAATCACCACATGGGGAAACCGTTACTGCGCCGACATCGGCAAGTTACGAGATTATGCCCATAAAGAATGGAACGGACTACTGCGCGACTTTTATTATAAACGTTGGGAAAAATACTGGCAAGTACTGCAAGACCAACTGGATGGCAAACTTCCTGTACTGCCAGTAGGTAATTCATCAACCCCCACTGCCGATAATCCAGCCATGACCATAGATTGGTATGCCCTGGAAGAACCATGGACACTGGCAAAGAACACCTATGCGGCATCTGCCGAAGGTGATTGTATAGAAGTAGCAAAAGAGGCTATAACATTGATAAACAATTGATTGTAAGATGAAAAAGAAAGAACTCGATACAGAAACCGCACAGCAGGCACTGCCCATTAAAAAGAGGCTTTTGTCACTCGATGCACTCAGGGGCATCACTGTAGCAGGAATGATTCTGGTCAACAATGCAGGAGGCAAAGTGTCGTATGCACCTTTACAACATTCTGCATGGAACGGACTGACACCTTGTGACTTGGTTTTTCCTTTCTTTCTGTTCATCATGGGTATTTCAACATATATTTCATTGAACAAATTCAATTTCAACGTTTCCCTACAAGTGGTAACCAAGATATTGAAACGCACATTTCTTATTCTATGCATCGGATGGGCAATCGGTTGGTTTGACCATGTATGTGAAGGTGACTTCCTGCCTTTTGTCCATCTGCGCATCCCCGGGGTACTACAACGCATTGCTTTATGTTACTGTGTTATTTCTTTTACAGCCCTATTTATGAATCATAAGTTCATCCCCACATTAACCTTTATCTTACTGGTAAGCTACACTGTCATATTATGCATGGGGAACGGTTATACCTGCGATGAAAGCAATATTTTATCCATCATTGACAGGCAACTTTTCGGCGAAGCACATCTCTATCAGAAGAGCCCGATTGATCCGGAAGGATTTGTAAGCACTCTCTCTGCTATCGCCCACACTTGTATCGGTTTTTCATGTGGAAAATGGATAATACAAAGCCATCAGACAGAAAACAAAGTGCTCCGTTTGTTCTTGACCGGATTCATTCTGATGAGTATCGGCTATTTGTTGGCAGATGCGCTGCCTTTAAATAAAAGAATATGGTCTCCTACTTTTGTTCTGGTGACCTGCGGAGCGGCTTCCATGTCACTTGCCACATTAATGTATTATATAGACATAAGGAATAAACAAAAATGGTGCCGCTTCTTCATCATCTTCGGCGTCAACCCCCTATTCCTCTATGTACTGAGCGAAGTACTTGCCATTATGATGGGAAGTACCGGATGGAAGGCGGCAGCCTATGCAGCCATTCATTCAGGAATAACCGACGCCTACCTTGCCTCAGCTGTCTACGCCCTCGTTTTCACTCTGTTTTTGGGGTGTATCGGTTATCCGCTATATCTTAAGAAAATATACATCAAACTGTAACAACCAATTCATAATATATAGAGAACTATGCAGTATTAAACAAGAACATATTAATCAAAACCAAAATTAAATTCTATGCTAAACGTACAATCTCTAACCCAAAGGACATTTGCACAGATAGTAGTCTTTGCATTACTCCTATTAAACAGTACACTGGCATTTGCTCAAAATCAAGTTAACGGTATTGTCACAGACAAGACCGGAGAACCCCTTATCGGAGTGAATGTAGTCGAAAAAGGTACTACCAACGGTGTTATCACTGACTTTAACGGACAGTTTACATTGAATGTAGCACAAGGAAAGACACTCGTATTCTCTTACGTGGGTTACACTACCCAGGAAATTACAGTAAAAGGATCTTCTTTGAAGATTATTATGGAAGAAGATTCTAAAACATTAGATGAAGTTGTGGTAGTAGGTTATGGCAGTATGAGTCGTAAGGATGTAACCAGCTCCATTACCACTGTGAAAGCAGACAAACTGAATGTAGGAGTTTATTCTGACCCTGGACAGTTGTTGCAAGGTAAAGTCCCTGGTTTGACGGTAGTACAAAGCAGCGACCCGACTTCTGGTACAGCTTCTATCTCTTTACGTGGGGCTTCTTCTCTGCGTACCGGTGCGGCAATGGAACCTTATTATGTTATTGACGGTATTCCCGGTATGTCATTAAGTCTGATTGCTCCCGAAGATATTGAAAGCATTGACGTACTTCGTGACGCTTCTGCAACGGCTATTTATGGCTCCAAGGCTGCTAACGGTGTAATCTTGATTACCACCAAAAAAGGTAGTAAAAGTGAGCACACTTCTGTAAACTACAGCGCATATCTTGCATTTGACAACATTGCCAAGCGTTTAGATATGATGACTGCCGACGAACTCCGCACCTATGCCAAGGAAAATAACATCACTCTTCCGAATGACAAAGGAGCAAACACCAATTGGAACGATGAAGTACTGCGCACAGCAATCAGTCATAACCACAACGTTTCTATCAATGGCGGTTCAGAAAAGACTCAATACAGTGCCAGCATGAGTTATCAAAACAAACAAGGTATCGTACGTGGTACAGATTTCGAGCGTTTCGGCGGCCGCGCATTCTTGCAAACCAAAGCACTGAATGATCGGCTCACCTTAGCCTTTAATGTGAATGCCGCACAATCAAAAGGTACCACCGTTGATTCCGCCAAAGATGGCCAATCCGTATTCGATGCCATGAATTATTATTCTCCACTAGTTCCTGTCACCAATGCAGACGGCTCTTGGTATAGCGACAAAACTATCTCCCAAAACTTCAATCCTGTATCCATGATCAATGAAGATACTTTTGAAAATAACAAGAAACTCCTTCAAGGAACAGCCAAAGGTACTTTAGATATCACTAAGGACTTGAAATGGAACTTAAGTCTTTCCTATCAAGACGAACAATATATATGGAACGAATACCATACCAGCAAATCCCAATATAACACCCGAAATGGCGAAGCTAAACGTATTGCAACAGAAAACAAGAAAAAAATTCTTGAAACATACATAAACTATGATCATACATTCGCCAATATCCACAAACTGGGCCTGATGGCCGGTTATTCATGGGAACAGAATGATGACAATGACAGTTTCGGTCTGGATGTCTACGACTTTTACAATGATAACACCACCTTTTATAATCTGAACCTTGCCAATAAAATGGATTGGCAGAATGGCGGTATCACCAGCAATAATAACGGTCATTTGGAAACTTTACGTATGATCTCATTTTATGGACGTATCAACTACTCCTTCAACAGCAAATACCTGCTTCAAGCAACAATTCGACGTGACGGCTCCTCTGCTTTTGGAAAGAACAACCGTTGGGGAACTTTTCCATCTGCATCGTTGGCATGGCGTATGAGCGAAGAAAAGTTCATCAAAGATTTAAATGTTTTCGATGACTTGAAGTTCCGTGTTGGTTATGGTGTTAGTGGTAACTCACTCGGATTCGGAGCTTATTCGGCTATCCAGACTTACAGTACTTCAGGTTGGTTCAACTATACAAACGCCAATGGCACACAGAATAGTTACCATACCCTGGCAGCCGCCTCAAATGCCAATCCAGACCTAAAATGGGAACGTACAGCCATGTTGAACATCGGGCTGGACTTCAGCTTCTTTGGAGGCAGATTAGGAGGAACCATCGAATACTATGACAAGCGTACCAGCGACCTGATATACACTTACGAGGTTTCCACAAACCGCTATCCTTTCGGAACCATGCCGGCCAATGTGGGAGATATCAGCAATAAAGGTATTGAATTTACCATTAATGCCACTCCTATACAAACAAAAAATTTCTCTTGGCAAACCAGTTTGAACTTATCTCATAATAAAAATAACGTAGAAAGTATATCCAACAGTGAATATTCCGTAGATTATATCCGTGCAGCCGATCCTGAAATCGCAGGTTATTCTTCAAATGCAGACGTACAGCGCATCATGGAAGGACATCCTATCGGCACCTTCTACACCTACGAATGGGCCGGCTACAATAACCAAGGAGTATCCATCTTTTATGTACACGATCCTGAAACGGGTGAGCGTACAGGCGAAACGACCACAGATCCTGAAACTGATAGAGACCGTACTATTACCGGCTGTGCACAACCTGATTTAAATTTAGGCTGGAGCAATAACTTCCAATACAAGAACTGGAATCTCGATTTATTCTTTACTGGTGTTTTTGGACAAGATATCTACAACGCCACTGCAGAACAATACTCTAATGTTTCTTTTGTGAAAGAAGGCCGCAATGTATTAAAAAGCGTAGCTACCGAACACCGTGCTACAGACACACAATCTCAAGCACCATCCAATCGCTGGATAGAGAACGGTAGTTATTTCCGTCTGTCCTCGGTTTCATTGGGATATACTTTCGGCAAAATTGGTAACTGGATAAACTCGCTCAAGCTATACGCTACTTGTAATAATGTATTCACCATTACCGGTTACTCCGGTCGTGATCCGGAAATCAACCTTGGAGGCTTGGAACCGGGTATGGACAGACGCACCAATTACTATCCGCGTACCCGTTCATTTATGATCGGTGTAAACATGAATTTCTAACCATATAATTGAAAACTGATATGAAAAATAGCATAAAATTAATAACCTGGCTAGTAGGTGGTCTGTTCACCTTCTCCTCCTGCACAGATCTAGATGTGGATCTTAAATCCACTTATACAGAATACCCGGATTCCGAAATTGCCAAAGAAGCGAAAATGGCAGGTTTGTATTATGGATTCGGCGGAGCATTAGGACGTCGTTATATGGAAGCTGCCCTGCTGTCCTCTGATGAATTCATGGCAGTGACATTTGGTGGTAACTGGTATGATGGCGGCAATTATATCCATTCCTCTCTTCATGCCAGCCTTCCAGGAGACGCACACGTGGACTGGGCCGGTGATATTCCGGCTGCAATCACAAAGTGCAATCAAGCAATTTTTGACCTGGGTGGAGAGGATGAAAACAATGCCGAACAAGAAGCCTTGATTGCTCCGGCACTTGCCATGCGTGCTTTCTATCATTTTATTTTTATGGATACATTCGGAGCAACTCCCAAATTAGACCATTTGATCGGCGATTCTGAAGCTATCGACCGTTCTCCCCGTTCCGAAATTACAAAATTTATCGAGAGCGACCTGCTTCGTGCTTTGGCTTCCGGCGGTTTAAAAGAAGATGTTGATGCTTCCACTTATGGCAAGCCAACCAAATGGATGGCTGAGGCTCTCCTTGCCAAACTCTATATAAACTGGGCTGTTTATACCTGTAATGATGTAGCTACTTATGATCCAAGCATGACTAATTCCAAATTGAATGATGTCATAAAATATTGCGATGATATCATCGCCTCTGGTCATTTCAACCTCAGTGATGGTTATCGCAAGAAATTCATGCCGGACAACGGCTATCAGATCAAAGATTTCATCTATGCAATGCCATACCAAAATAATGAAACATCAACCAGAGCCAATACTTACGCCCGTTTTCAATTCTGGCCTAAATTCAACAATGACGGCGCGGACGGCAAAGGACTGTTCGGTATAACACTATCCAAAAATGCTGGAGGCGTTTTCATCGTCACTCCTGAAGCAGCAGACCGTTTTTGTCTGGAAGGAGATGAACGCAATGACATCATCATGAAAGGTGCGATCAACTATTATGACATCAGCACACATACAATGGGAACAGAACCTTATATATACAACGGACAACAAGTTGTCCTCACCAAGAATATCACCATCTTGAATGACCAAATGGATCTTGGAAATGACTTGAACGCATGGTGCCAGGGATACCGATGCATCAAATGGGCTATTCAAGCAGACGATTATAACCTCTATAACCGGAATCAAAGCAATGATGTACCTATCTTCCGTTATGCAGATATTCTGCTAATGAAAGCAGAAGCTATTCTACGGGGAGCAACAGCTACGAACGGTGATACGCCACAATCCCTGTTCAACCAAATACGCAGCTACTGTAACGCTCCATTATTGGAGCATTCTCCTTCATTGGACGAGTTGCTTGAAGAACGTGCACGTGAATTTTACGCAGAAACATGGCGTCGCAATGACCTAATCCGTTTTGGAAAGTTCGAAGACGACTGGGGATATAAAAATCAATATCATCCGGAAGCCAAGACCGAGAAATGGCGTAGAATCTTCCCTGTATCTGTCGGCTTGATGAATTCAAACACCAACTGGAAGCAAAATTACGGTTATTGATAAATTAAATAAGTTTTTATAAGGGCTTGTTACGGCAAGCTCTTATAAAAACCTTTAAAGCAAAAAATAATTCATGAAACGTCATCAAATCTTATTACTTCATATCGCGACATCCATCTTGGTATTATTCCCATTTCCTATACATGCCCATAAAATGATGTACCAGGACTCTATCGAAATCGTAGTACACAGAGGAGCGAACCATATAGCGCCGGAAAACACCATTCCATCAGCTCTAGCTGCATTGAAACATGGAGCCGGCTGGATAGAAGTGGACGTGCGCAAAAGTAAAGACAATATACTTTATAATCTGCATGATGAAACTTTAGACCGTACTACCAACGGTAAAGGTCCCATTCAAGATATGCTATCCAAAGATATTGAAAAATTAGACGCCGGCAGTTGGTTCAGTTCTCGATTTATCGGCATTCACGTACCCCGTATAGCCGAAATGCTAGATACCCTACAAGGAAAGGCACACATTTTTTTTGATGTAAAACGAGGAACTCCGATAAAAGATTTGATTACATTAGTACGCCAAAAAGGATATGAAAATAAAAGTTTCTTCTGGTTTGCAGACTCAGAAATGCTGAAAGAATTTATCAAAATCGCTCCGGAAATGAAGATTAAAGTAAATGCCTCCAATATAGCGGCTTTGGAGAAATGGATGAAAATATGCACCCCGGCCTATGTAGAAACAGATATCCTCAATATCACTCCTCAATTCAAAGAATTCTGCAAAAGCAATCATATCAAGATAATGGCTGCTATTCAGAATGCGAGTGAAAAAGAATATAAAAAATGCGATTGAAGCCCATCCCGATTTAGTCAATCTGGACCGGCCGGAACTCTTTATAAAAATGCTCCGTCAGGAGATTAAAAAATAACCCTTTTCCAAGAAGAGCCATGAAAAGTACCCTATCTTATCTGCTGATTCTATGTAGCCTGTTCATGTCTTGCACCGGACATCAGGAAGAATCCCTATTGTCCTATGTAGATACCCGTACGGGAACTGCACCGAGCGTAACCCATACCGCAGGACTTTTCGGCAAAAATACCGAAGAGTACGGACAGACGCTGCCTGCCGTCCTAGAGCCCAACGGAATGAACTTTTGGACTCCCCAGACACAAGATACAGAAATAAAATGCAAGGCTCCCTATTATTACAAAGATAAGAAGATACAGGGGTTCCGCAATTCACATTGGATTGTCGGAGGGTGTACACAAGATTACGGTTCCATGACCTTGATGCCTGTATCGGGTACACTGAAATATCTCCCCCAAGACCGAGGAAGCCTGTTCTCTCACCAAGAAGAAACAGCAACGCCTGCCTATTACTCCGTCCTTCTCAAAGATTATTCCATTTTTGCAGAAATGACCGGACGTTCCCGTTCAGCCATTTTCCGATTCACTTATAACCAACCGGAAGATGCTTATCTCATAGTCAATCCTAACAGCGATGAAGGAGAAGGATATATTGAAATCGATACTATAAAAAAACAGATACGCGGATACAATCCCGTACACCGTATCTATCAAGGCTGGGGAGCCCCCGCCGGATACAACGGGTACTTTGTCATTGAATATCAAAATGAAATAGAAGAATATGGTACATTCCGGCATGACAGTCTCTTCGCCGGACAACGACAGATAGCCGATGGAACAAGTATAGGTGCATATCTCCGGTTCAAAATACACCCAGAAGAACCCGTATTAATCAAAGCCGCTTCCTCTTTTACTGACATGGAAGGCGCTCAAAAGAATCTGGACACCGAGATACCTCATTGGGATTTTGACCGCACCCGACAGGAACTGAACTCCATCTGGGAACAAAGGCTTTCACAAGTTACAATACAGACAAACAACCGAAACGATAAAGAGAAATTTTACGGAGCACTCTACCGTGCCTCATTCCTGCCACGTACATTCAATGATGTAGACGGGCGCTATCCTTCTTTTTCCACAGGACACCCGTTCAGACAATCAGCCAACGGTAGAAATTACTATGAAGATTACAGTATGTGGGATACTTACCGTGCTCTCCATCCTTTAGTCAATATCCTAACCCCAAAGAAAGCCGGAGACATGATGCAATCATTGGTGGACAAATATGAACAAGGCGGCTGGCTGCCTATATTTCCTTGTTGGAACAGTTATACCGCAGCCATGATAGGCGATCATTGCATCTCCGCACTGGGAGATGCCTATATCAAAGGAATCCGTAATTTTGATATCAACAAAGCTTGCGAAGGAATGCTCCGGAACGCATTCAGGACTCCCGCCACCTATGAAGAATATAAAAACGGAATGGGACGGCGTGCTTTGAATTCTTATCTGAAATATGGATACATTCCTTTGGAAGACAGCGTACCGGAAGCCTTTCATACCTGCGAACAAGTGTCACGTACTTTAGAATATGCATACGATGATTTCGTATTGGCCCAAGTCCTGCAAAAGTTGGAAACATCAGATGATTACTTTCCTGATCCACAAAAAACAGGACTTTATGATACATTAATGATACGTGCACGATATTACCGTAACGTAATAAACCCTAGCACCGGATATGCCCAAGGCAGATACGCTGACGGAAGTTTCCTCACCGATGCCGGTAACGCCTTTTCTTTCACCCGCTTCATCACCGAAGGAGCTCCCTGCCATTATACTTGGTATGCCCCCCATGATATATACGGACTTATGGAATGTATGGGCGGAAAAGAAAAATACATTGCCAAACTGGATTCCATGTTCAGCGAACACCGCTACTGGCACGGCAACGAACCTTGTCATCAGATAGCCTACCTCTTCAACTATGCCGGACAACCTTGGAAAACCCAACGGGAGGTACGTCATATTATGGAAACAGAATATCTGAACGCTCCCGGTGGTCTGTCAGGTAATGATGATGCAGGACAGATGTCTGCCTGGTATGTATTTTCTGCTATGGGATTCTATCCGGTATGTCCCGGTACACCTTATTATATAATAGGAAGTCCTTCTTTTCCCCGGATGAGCATCCGCTTGGAAAACGGAAAGACATTCACCATATTAGCCCACAACGCCAACAAAAAAAGTATATATATCCAGTCAGCAAAACTAAACGGAAAAGAATATGACAAGAATTACTTTACACACCAAGATATAGTACAGGGAGGAACATTAGAGCTCCAGATGGGCCCGAACCCTAATACAAACTGGGGAGCATCCGCCCTCAGCCTGCCTCCCGACAATATGAAATAAGTACAAAAAAGTAAAAAAAGCAACCCATATGAAGAATCAAACTATCATCAGCCTCTTATGCTGCCTCCTGTTGTTTGTGACAGGATGCAGTACTTCCCATCAAGGGAACACGTACGACATCATGACCTATGGAGCCAAAGGAGACGGACAAACAGATGATGCCGCCGCTATACAACGCGCCATCAATGCCTGTTCCGCTGCCGGTGGCGGAACCGTAATCATTCCTGCCGGACACACCTTTCTATGCGGTCCGCTATATTTGAAATCCTATGTGAACCTTCATCTGGAACCCAACTCCCGATTGCTGGCCAACCCCGATGAAAGCATCTATACAGAAAGCGCATTCCGCGAAAACCGTGGCGAAGGAATGATGTGGATCAGTGGAAAAGACTTAAAACAAATATCCATTACCGGTACAGGAGAAATAGACGGAAACGGAATCGCCTTCATGGGCAAAGAGCTGGATGATTCCTACGAGCTGAAGCCCGTCACTGATTTTGACCCACGCCCACATGTGCTTACCCTTATCAATGCGGAGAAGACCGTTATCCGTGACATCACGATTCGGAACAGCGCCTATTGGACAATACACCTGATAGGCTGTTACGATGCCTTGATTGACGGCATCTCTTTATTGAATAATCTAAAAATACGCAACGGCGACGGTATTGATGTGGATCACTCCAAAAAAGTACGTATAGCGAACTGCTTCATTGAATCGGGCGATGACTGCATTTGCCTGAAGAATCGTCGGGAATTTGAAGAATATGGCTCTTGCGAAGATATTGTAGTGACTAATTGTGTCATGACTTCACGCTCATGCGCTATTAAGATAGGCTCGGAAAATATGGACAAGATTGATAATGTATTATTCAATAATTGCATTATCAAAAACAGCAACCGGGGCATCGGCATACAAAACCGGGATGAAGGTACTGTGAGCAATGTCATTTTCTCCAATATATTAGTAGACTGTATGTTCTATTCTGATGTATGGTGGGGTAAAGCGGAACCTATCTATGTCACCTCATACCCTCGTGCCGTAGGCAATCATAAAGATGCAGGCTGGCGTTTCCCCAAAGGTGCAACGAAAGGACACTCGGGAGAAGTCAGCAACATTTTCTTCAATCAGATTAAATGCACTAGTGAAAACGGCATTTTCGTAGGGGGAGACACTCCGGAGAAGGTGCATCATATCTATTTTGATGAAATAGATGTCAAGTTGTTAAAACGTACCGGTTATGAAGGCGGTGTGTATGACAAACGTCCTTGTAACGGAGATGGTTTTGTATATGACAAGACTTATGCTTTCTATCTGGACACCGCTTCGGATATCCGGATTACCGGCTGTAACATTTATTGGGCCTTCCCTCAATTGACACAAGCCGGAGGAGATATCAAAGAGAAGAATACAATACGTGTAAAAATAAACAAGAAATAATTATGACCCACATTCCATTCAAAGTTTCTTTGTTAAGACTGGTCTTCCTGCTGCTGCCCGTGACGGTCGCGGCACAGGAAGCCAGACTTTCTGATTACGTAGATCCCAGAATCGGTTCGGAAGGACTGGGACGGGTATTTATCGGCCCCTCCTGCCCTTATGGTATGGTGAAACCATCGCCCGATTGCACTGTCCATCCCAATAGTGGTTGGCTGCCTATGCCCGAACAAGTCAACGGTTTCTCCCAAGTACACGTCAGCGGGACAGGAGGAGGTCCTAAATATGGCAACATACTTGTCATGCCTTTTGGCAAAGGTATGGATCAGCTCAATCATATAGACTATCGCAAAGATGAAACAATCCGCTTGGGCTATTATGCTACCGAATTCCAGAGAACAGGCATATATACTGAAATAACAACTGCTCCACGCGCCTCATTCTACCGATTCACCTATCCCGAAGATTCCTTAAAATCCCTGTTGGTTGACGCCGGCTTCTTCCTGGGTGAACAACCGACCCCCGATGCCCGCGAAGCACAACAATTTGTAGGTTCGGAAATTCAAATCATATCCGATCACGAAGTAATGGGATATACCCGTATTCGCGGAGGTTGGAATAACGGACGTGCCTACACCGTTTATTTTTATGCAGTAACCGACCATCCCTTTGTACAAACGACCACATGGAAAGGAAACCAGATCAGCAATGAACGATACCAGCCAGACTCCCAACAAAAAACCGGAGCTTTGTTGCGTTTCCCTTCTTCTGCAAATACCATTCAACTGAAAGTCGGAATTTCATTTATCAGTTCTCTCAAAGCCAGAGAGAATGTATGGAACGAAATACCTCATTGGTCATTTGAGGACACCCGGCAAGCCTTATTGGCACAATGGGAAAACTTATTGCAACGCATTGATATAGCCTCAAATACACCCGAAAAATATAAGCGTATGTTTTATACCGGCATCTACCATACCATGTTAATGCCTGTAGACCGTACCGGTGAAAATCCATTATGGAGTGATCCGGAACCTTATTATGATGATTTTTATGCTATTTGGGACACCTACCGCACCTCAACTCCACTTATCACACTGATTGACCCTCAAAGAGAAACAGACATCGTACGTTCACTGATCAATATCTATAAACGGGACGGCTACATGCCTGATGCACGAAGCGGAAATTGTAACGGACGGACACAAGGCGGCTCCAACGCCGAAATTGTTATAGCCGATGCATTTGTAAAAGGACTACCAAACATAGATTACCATCTGGCTTTGGAAGCTATGCTGAAAGATGCGACCATACCGCCCGGAGGTAACGAAGAAGCGGAGGGAAGAGGCGGACTGATTCCTTATCTGGAATTGGGATATATTCCATACGGTATTCCCCGAGCCGGAAACCGCACAATAGAATACTCCTATTGTGATTATGCCATAGCCTTAGTAGCAAAAGGACTAGGCAAGACAGACTTGTACCAGCAATACTTGAAACAATCTTCCAACTGGAAGAACTTGTGGCGGGCCGATTATGAACATGCAGGAGTCAAAGGATTCATACTTCCCCGGGATAAAGAAGGAAACTGGTTAGACAAAATACCTTTCGGAAACTCCCATATCCAGAAACCCACCTTCACATATACCCCCGTTACCTTTGAAGGCCCTTGGTATACTCCTTGGTGGAACATGTTCTTTTATGAAGCCTCCTCCTGGGAATATTCACTCAGCATTCCGCATGACGTACCCGGACTCATTGAACAATGTGGCGGAAAAGAGAAGTTTGACGAACGGCTGGATATTTTCTTTGACAAGGGTTTCTTCAATGTGAATAATGAGCCCTCCTTCCTCACTCCCTGCCTATACCACTGGGTAGGGCGTCCGGATAAAAGTGGCGACCGCATCCATGAAATTATCCAGAAGAACTATAATGACGGTTCTGCCGGTCTTCCCGGAAATGATGACTCCGGAGCCATGTCATCGTGGTTGGTATTCCACATGATGGGGTTGTACCCCAATGCCGGACAAGACTATTATTTAATCCATACCCCTCTACTGACAGAGAGTCGTTTCCATTTACAGGAAGGCAAAACATTCACGATCAAAACCGAAGGGCTTTCCGAAAAGAACAAGTATATCCGGTCGATTTTATTAAATGGAAAGAATTATCCATATTCCACCATCCGCCATAATGATATCATCAAAGGAGGCGAGTTGGTTTTAAAAATGGGCCCTAGTCCCGGTAACTGGGGGAGCAAACTATTTCCTGAATCTAAAGAGTAACATACGATGAAGAAAAAACTTTTTATATGCTTTCTGCTTATCGGCAGCCTGATGGGAAATGTAATGGCACAAGATATCATTACCAACCCTCTGTTATTTGTATTCAAACTGCATGGACAAACCCGAAAGTACCAATTTACTTTCAATCAGTCCAACGACACCCTTTATCTGCATTGGGGAATTGAAAGAAACACCCGATGGCAATCAGGCAGCTACGCCATGCCCCAAGAAGCTTTAAAAACGGCGGTCAGACTAAGCTTCTTACAGCCGGAAGACGGACAGCATATCTGTCTCCCCATTCAAGAAACCTTTGCCCTACTTTCAGCAACCGCTTTTCAGGAATTGAAAAGCCAAAAGGCATTTCATTATAATCAGACAGAATACCAACTGGCTGATACCAAGTCACAAGCTATGGGCTATTCCTTACTGCATGTAAACGACTCAGTAGACGGATGCGAAATGTGGATTATGGATAATCCGGATTTCCCTCTGATATGGGAAATACAAAATAATCCGCTCGGCATCAATTGGAAAGTAGCTCCCATAGATCTCCCCGCACACAATCTGAAAGAAGAAATCATCCAAAGCCCGGAAAAAATGGGTAGCATCTATTATGCTTATCCCACACCAAACGGCATACAAACTCCGGTACCCGAAGGTTACAGTCCTTTCTACATCAGCCATTACGGACGCCATGGGTCCCGCTGGATGACTTCGGACGAACGTTATCTAGAAGTCATTCGTGTCTTTGATACGTTTCACAATAAATCAGGACTTACCGATTTAGGTGAAGATGTGAGGCTCAGACTCCAGAAAGTATGGGAAAATGCCCGTGGGCGCGGAGGAAACCTGACCCCATTAGGAGAACGACAACACAAAGCCATTGCCAAACGGCTTTATCAACAATATCCCCATATATTCCGGGACAGCGCCAACATATCAGCGCGTTCGAGCGTTTCCGTACGTTGTATCATGAGCATGTCCGCATTCACAGAACAACTGAAAGAACTAAACCCCTCCCTCCAGATCACCCGCGAAGCCAACCAAAGACACATGGACTACATTGCCTATACTTCACCCGAAGCCGAAAAGCTGGGTTCGGCAAGTGCGCCATGGAGAACAGCTTTCCATACATTCGAAGAAAATCATATTCATCCGGAACGTTTAATCGCTTCACTTTTCAAAAATCCCAAAGAAGTCAGGAATCCCCGCGAGCTCATGATGGGACTTTATTGGATTGCTTCCGACATGCAAGATGTAGAGTTGCCTCTATCCTTTTATGATTTGTTTGAAAAAGAAGAATTATTCGGTATCTGGCAGTCTGTGAATTATCGGATGTATATTTGCAATGCCAATGCTCCCGTCAATCAGGGAGCAGCCCCCAAGAGTGCAAAATCTTTATTGAAGAATATTATAGAAAGTGCCGACCGCGCCATCCGTGAAGGAACTCCTTGCGCCACCCTCCGTTTCGGACATGATACCAACCTGATCCGTCTGTTGGCACTCATGCAAGTAGAAGGATGCTCCAATCAAGAAACAGATCCCGACCGATATTACCTGGCCTGGCAAGATTTCCGTGTTTCACCTATGGGAGCCAACCTTCAATTAATCTTTTTCAAGAATAAACAAGGAGAAGTTATTGTAAAATTGCTACATAATGAAAATGAAGTCAAATTACCCATTGACAGCCCTATTGCCCCTTATTATAAATGGGAAACGGTGAAAGCATTCTACAATCATTTATAAACATACAAATTGAGAAACAGCAATTTCCTTCAAAGTCCAATCTCCCTATTAGCTAAGGCTTTTCTTGCCTACAATTAAGCCCTTTCTTACGGTTACCTACTACAGACTCCCTCAATGGACCGTAGAGTCCATTGCAGCAGACTGTATAGTCCACCCAAGCAGACCTTACAGTCCACTGGCGGAGTCTGTAGCAGATGACTGTAAAAAAAGCTTAACTATATGGAAGAAACGGCTTACACAACCACTCTATTCCGGTTTTATCTTTTTCAGATAATCAGAAGGAGCCATACCGAATTCATCTTTAAAACACTGACGGAAATAGACCGTACTGTTAATTCCCACCTTGAACGCAACTTCTGAAATATTGTATTTCCCCTCTAATAACAAACGTTCCGCATATTGCATCTTTATTTTGCGGATATATTCATTGGTGGAAAGTCCGGTCAATGCCTTCATCTTCCGATATAGGGTAGAATTACTCATACACATGGCGTCCGACAAATAGCCGATGTCTATCTTCTCAGAAGAAAGACGATCTTCAATCAGCTTGTTAATCTTCTCAAGGAACTCATTATCCAATTTATTCATAGACTCGGCTACTGCCGCACGTTTGTCAATGAGTATGGAATTCGTATTAAAACGCTCTGCCAACAACTTGCGGGATTCAAGCAAATTATGGATACGGCTATGCAACAAAGTAGCACTGAAAGGCTTTGTCAGATAAGAGTCAGCACCCACTTGATACCCCTCTTCCTTATCTTGCAAAGAATCCTTTGCCGTCAGCAAAATAATGGGAATATGGCTGGTACGCAAGTCTTCTTTCAATTTCCGGCACATCACAATGCCGTTCATCACCGGCATCATGATATCACTGACTATAATATCAGGAATGCAGCCCAACGCTTGTTCCAAACCTTGTTCACCATTGGCGGCAGTCCTCACTTCAAAATCGTCCGAGAAAGATTCTACAATATAATCACAGATGTCCCTATTATCTTCCACTATCAGCAGAATACGCTTACCACTATGCACAGGTTCTATATTTTCTTCTTTTTCGTCCTTTTCATCGGAAGTTTTCTCCGTCGAGTCAGCATGCAGCACATGAGGATACGTGTTATCCGTCAGCAGACTGACATAAAAAGTACTTCCCACATTCAAAGAACTTTCAACCCTGATCTCCCCCTCATGCAAAACTACCAGGTTCTTTACCAGAGCCAGACCAATACCTGTTCCTGAAGCCTGATGTTCGCTTCCCTCTTGATAATAACGGTCAAAAATATGAGGCAATGCATCGGGAGCAATACCGAAACCGGTGTCACTCACACTGATTTCCGTATGGTGTATATTATTCCGGACCACCTGATGTAATCCTAAAGTTATAGTTCCTTTCTCTGTATATTTTATAGCATTGGAGATCAAATTATCCAGTATAATCGTTACTACCTCCTTATCAAAAAACAAAGACATATCTTCCTGCTCAATCTCAAGACAGAAATCAATCTCAGGTTTCCGGTTCAATTCCTTATACTTCAGTCCGATCTCGTGTACAAGGGCTGCCAGATTGTCACGACTTACACATAATTTCTTGTTTTGGGTTTCCGTTTTTCTGAACTCCAGTATCTGATTAATCAGGTTCAACAACCGGATGGCGCTTTGATGGATAACCGATATTTTCTGTGAATCTTTCCCTGATAAAGAATTACTTTTCTGCATATCTTCCAACGGTCCCAGAATCAACGTCAAAGGGGTACGCAACTCATGTGTGATATTGGTATAGACCCGTTGGCGGAATTAAAATAATAGATAAATTTATATGAAAGAAAAGTTGTACATACAAGAATTTATTTGTAACTTAGTGTTGCTCAATACATTAAGTTATAAAATCAGTATGCACAACTTATA
>ENA-OQCW01000488-OQCW01000488.1-human-gut-metagenome-genome-assembly--contig:-NODE-488-length-23333-cov-2.400371_pt1 | contig 23333 bp, 24 predicted proteins | sample MGYA00242767_ERZ504593 | MGnify/ENA primary metagenome ERZ504593 (study PRJEB26092, sample SAMD00036307) | human gut metagenome | host: Homo sapiens | study: EMG produced TPA metagenomics assembly of... | reverse complement strand
CCTCATCCACCGGTGCCTCTCTCTTCTTGAAACGAGCCTCGATCGTAGTGGTTCGCTTACTAATAGTCAACGTATAAGAGATGTCGGTAGACAGGCACATACCCGCCTCATCATACCAGCCGATAAAGTCATAGTCTTTCGTAGGCGAGGCGATCACGGTCACCTTATCCCCTAACTCATAGATACCGTTTCCGCTTTGCGATACATAGCCGGCCTCCGGATCGGAAGTGTTCACGTAAAGGCAATACCCGATCTCCGGTTCGGAAGGATCTTTCGGCTTCCAGTCGTACACGGCCCGCAGGTAAACATGCTTGCCCGGCATGGTGAAGCGATAGGTTGCCTCTTCCGACACTTTCTTCCCATCGCTCTCCCAATGGTTGAACACATAATCGGGATAAGCATGGGCGATAAGTGTCACCTCTTTGCCATTCTCATAAATACCTTGGCCATTCTGTTCTACCCATCCAGCCATGGAGGAGCTGACGGTCGTAATCAGATTATAATAACCATTTCCCGGCTCCGATGGATTCTCCTTCGGGTTAAAACATAGCTTGGCTATCAAGCGAGCGTTTTTCTCCGTAAGGGTGAAGGTATATTCCGAGAGGCCGGATAACTCCTCGCCATCGGCGGACTGCCAAGCCACAAACTCATAATTCGTATGCGGATAGGCCCGTACCGTTACTTCCGTACCCGTATCATAAATGCCGGAGGGATTCGTTTGCTCCAAATAAGCGGATCCGTGGGGATCCGTGGAGAGTAAGAGCGTTAGTTTCCCCGGCTCCGGTGGAGGAGTCGGATTGAACTCATCCTGCGCATAGACTTGCCCGATGGATCCTCCGAGGAAGATCCAAAGAGACAAAGCCATCGTAATATATCGAAACAATCGTTTTCTCATAGCGATTACCATTTAATGGAACAAGTCTGACGCTCGCCCGCTTTTGTCGTCCATGTCATGTAATAAATACCAGACTGAGGTAGGGCCATATGTACCTCACCATCCGTCACTTTACCAGCGAAATGAATACGACCCGCCGCATCGCATACACTCAAAGTTTCCACATCACGCAAGCCGGACACGATCAACAAGCCTTCTCGCACGTTCCAGCGAATCGACGCATCGATTGCCTCAACAGAAGTCACCACATCGCTTCTCAGCTCAAAGCGGTCAGAGAGGGTTCCAGCCTCGGCCTCGAAGGTATAAGCCTCTTGGTTCAGGTCGCATACGGCACCCGTCTGCTTATCCACCAACTGAATACCTTTGCCAATCTTCTCTTTCAATGAGATCGTATAGCTTCCCTTAGCAGGCAGGACACATCCAAGGCGTACCACGCCATCCGCTACCGGACGCTCGTTGATAGCCAATCGATTCCCTTGCGTATCCAAGCTATAGAAAGAGGCGGCCTCCGCATTCGGACTGCCGAACTTGGCAGCATCAAGACCGATCTCATACTCCAGCGAGGCAGCCTCGTTGAATACCACACGGGTACGGTCGCTTGCCTTCTCGCCTGCCAACAGCAGGTTGACAACTTGACGGTTATCCACACTACGTAACGCTGAAGCTGCTTGCGTTTCCCTCGGCAGGGCAGCCACACGGCCCTCCGGATTGAATACTAAGTTGGAAGTCTTCTTTTGTACGAAGAAGGCCGTAAGCGGTGCCAGATAGACATCCTTATCATCCTGCGTATAATACTCGTAGTTATTCAAATCGGGAGACCAAACCGTCACCGTAGCGTCCAATCCATCAGCGAACAATCGCTCCACGCTATAATAGGCGGGATACGGATTCCCCACGAAGTTCCAATTGGCATTCATGGCATTATCCGAGGCGTAGGTATTCAACGGAATCGCCACGCTCGCCCGATTAAGGAGGGCTTTCATATCACCGGTCTGGGTAGTAAATCCATCGGCCATCGTATCGTCGCTATTGAATTGGATAATATATCCCTTATTTGCCTTCAAGGTCTCCGAGTCGCAAAGCTGTCGCCAAGACTCACCCACTCCCTTATCGGCACGAGACTTGCCATCGTATTCCCGTACGACAAAGCGAGCGTCGCTGCTTGTCAGCTTGATCTCGGACATCTTCAAGTCGTAGGGGAAGGATACGAAATGCCAATAGTTACTCCTAGCGTTCCAATTGAAGGAGATCGCCTCGGTCTGTATCTCAGCATCCACCAGCAAGGAGGCATCCCGATAGTAAGCAAAGCTCTTCGGTTTCCAAATCTCATTACCCTCAACGGTGAGGCTACCGTGATGCAAAATTACAGCAGGTCCATCCACCTTATTCTGATCATTTACGATGACATTACCACCGTTAACAACCATAAGTCCATCGTCGAAGAAACGAGCCTCCAAGGATCGGTCTACCATACCAACTTGCACCGTCAACTCTTCTTCCTTGGAAACACATTGATCATTCTCATACCAACCAGCAAACAATCGAGGATCATCGGCAGGCATCTCCACCCTCACCGTAATGGATTTACTATCATTTCTTACCATTTGAAGAAGGTCTGATGTATTAGGGAAACTTATACGCACGAATTTACCGACAAATGACTTTGTACCTCCTTACCTGCCTTATAAGTATATATAGTATCATCGGAGACTTTTGTCTCACCATCATACCAGCCAAAGAACAAATTAACATATTTAGCCCAATAATAATCTTCCCAATTTCCATCCTGACAAACCGCCTTCAAAGTCACTATTTCCCCCTCTTCATAGGCACCGCTACCTTCTACCCATCCATAATTTCATTATTAGAAGTTGACGTAATCAACTGCCCAAACTCCACAATGTTATTTCCGAATGGAGACCAATAGGTGTTGCTTTATAAGTATCCTTCATGCCTTTCGGGACGTAAACTTTACAGGTGGTCTTATCTACGGATTTAAAAACATCAGCTCCATCCAAACGTACCATCTCTGTAGACTTCAACTTGATAGATGAGACCTTTGCGGAAGCGAAAGCAGAATTGCCTATGGATCGTAAGGTACCGGGGGAAAGATAATGTGCCGGTGATCGGACATGCATAGAATGCATTGTTGCCTATATAAGACAAGGACGTATTCAAGAAGTCCACGGAAGTAACACCAGTATTATTAAAAAGCGTAAACCGTCAATCCGCTCCAATCCATCCGGAAGTTTCAATGAAACGGGTACGCATGAGCTGGAAGAGAAAGTAGAGTAACCGATCGCCTTCAAGTGAGACAATAACGATAAATCAATCTTTTGCAAGCTGTAACAGTCCGAGAACGCAGACTCCCCTATCCTTTCTACAAACTCGGGCATATTCACTTTCCGCAATGCGGATAAACCAGAGAACGCAGAATTACCTATCTCCTTTATCGTATTCGGAAGGATAACTTCTTCCAAATAACGCAACCCTCCAAACGCACTATCCGGCAACCTATCCTCTTCCATCGTAGCCTTGCTCAAATCAGCCTTTTGCAACAGCTCTATTTGCTTAATGACCTCGAAGTCACTAGCGTTCATCGGACCGGTGATACGCAATTCTAAGATAGTAGCCAATGGAATATTCAGTTCCGTCAATTTCGCACCCAGCGAACCAGCCGCCTCCAAGGTCACTACTACAGGATCCGCATCAATCTCTACAATCTTGCTTTCTTTCCAAAAAGCAGCCTCACGATAAGCCTTAGCAAAGCCTTTCGGTACATATACCAACGCATTCTCCAAACCGATCGATTGCGACAAGCCGATCGGCTTCTCAGCCTTCATGATTACTTTCGCTCCTCTTCCCGAGAAAGATCCGTTATAAAAAGCCTCTCCTTTTATAGTCAACACAGATTCCGGGATCGTCAGTTCCATCAATGATTCGTTATAAGGAAACGAACGCTCACCAAGCGTCTTCACCGTAGAAGGAATCGTATAAGCCTCATTCTTCTTTCCCGCCGGATAGAGTAATAAAGTAGCCTTGTCCACCACAAAAAGGACTCCATCGATAGAGGTATAGAAACCGTTATTGATTACGACTTCCTCCAAAGAAGAACACCCTTCAAAAGCAGCTAGATTCAACGTATTCAAGGATACACAATTACTCAGATCTACTTTTTTCAAGCTTTGACAAGAACTAAACGTTCCAGAAGAAATAACTGCGAGCTGTGTGCTTTTACTGAAATCAACGCTAGTGATATTACGACAATTAGAAAAGGCAGATCTACCCAATTGGGTGATTCCAGAAGCAAAAGCGATATCACCAGCCAAGGCACAACTGGAAAGCTGCTTCGCATATCTTTAGCTGTCAATTGAGAGAAATCGAAACCAGATAATTGATAACACCCATTAAATGCATAAGATTCTATCGTCTTCAATGCCGAGCAACCAGATAACTCCACCGTTTGCAAAGAGGAACACTCGCCAAATACCCAACTCCCCAAACTCGTCAGCTTAACGCATCCCGTCAAATTTACCGTCACTAAATTGCTACAAAACCTAAAGCAGAAGACCCTATTTCCACTAAATTCACACACGTCGATAAATCCAAGCTCAGCAAACCACTACATTTATAAAAGGCATTATATTCTATCCTCTGCAATTGCGTAGCTTTCGAGAAATCCAAGTCTGTCAAGGTACTACAGTCAGAGAAGGCCTCCCGCTCTATAATTTGAAGTACTCCCGGAAATACCACTTTTCGGAGCGTCAACTTGTTTTGGAAAGAATTAGCTGGGATATAGCGTAAATCTGCCCAAGCGCCACCCATTTTAGGCAACTCCGTCACCCCACTCATATCCAGCACTTGAAGCATACCCATCTGCTCCTTCATCGTCTTAAAGTCCTCCGCTCTCAGTAGCCCATTTACTTTCAAGCTCGTTACCTTGCCCACATCCGCTCCTAGCTCGGATGCCAGCGTATTGGCAGAGGTCAGTGTTACCTCCTTCACCAATTGCGCATATACACTACTACTTATCCCAAGTCCTACGAGAAAAGCAAAAAGAAAGAAAAGTTTTTTCATACTCATTCTATTTGAATTAATAATTGATTTACCCTACAATCATCAACCGCTCCTTATCATCCACACAAAGAAAAAGCGCGAGGCTTAGCCATTGTCACCCACCTCTAGGTATCCCCATACCCTGCCCGGATAACAAACAGCAGCCCCACGCTTCATTATAAGATGCTCCTCTCGAAGTAACTATAACAAGCATGGGCGTCTGTTGTTATTATTCCCGGGCACGAAATTGGGGATTTCAGAAGTGGGAATAATATCTTTTAACGCCTTTTCCACGAAAACGAACCCGCCGAGCTTCCACTCTAACGGCTCGGTACAAAGTACGGAATTTCCCATGAATCCCGCAAACATCCATGCGAATATTTAGAATTCCTCATCCAATCCATAAGGACAAAAGCCGAAACAAACCAAAACAAATGTTTCTTGAACCCTATGTAAATTTCCGCACTACCTAATATATACTTTATTCAGCGACAGCGAACGTTCGTTCGGCGGCAGTGAATATATATTCGGCGGCAGCGAATGATCGTTCGCCGCCGCCAAACGAAGAATACAAGCTTATCTTTTAGAGAATAAGAAGGTTATAAAGGAAGAATACGAACAAGTGTCCTTTTGTATAGAAGGAACCGCACGCAAGTTAAGACACTAGCCCTGTTTATCTTGCAGCTCTCGTATGATTTCGTCAAGAATGTAGAGATCGCTTTTTAAAAGCAAATCTCCATTCCGTAATGTTAGGCATTTATAAGTATCACTATTATAAAAAAGGTCTAATGCTTTATCGGTAGAAATACGCAAACGAGACGCAAGCAGTTCGATAACTCCCTATATTTACCCTGCATAACCGTATCAGCCGCACCAGGGACAACAAGTGGAGCAGATGTTTTAGGTAAAAGAAACGCTTCCGTAAAGCAGAGGCAACGATCTATGATCTCTTGGTTAATTATGCAAATCTGGTTATTAGGCTCTTGATGGATAAGACGAGCCAAGGCCTCCTCGCGTGTATAATCCCCACGCATATAAAGGTCAATCGTACGAATCACACGGTCATCCGCTATACCTCCTTCTATCATGTCATAAGCTGACCACAAATTTCGACCTTGACGACAGGCCACTACAAAGTCTAACCAATCAGCATCATAAGTTTCGAAACATAAATAGCGATATGGCAAGACACGACAGACATCCATATCCAAAGAATAAACATTCAGCCAAGCCTCATCCTTATGACGTACCTCTGCTGTACGAAGTGCCCAACGAACTGCCTGTTCTTTCAAGTCCGTAACATAGAACCCGATTCCAAAATCCAGATTAGGCCGGCAAACCCCAGCCAAAGGCTCCTCTATACGGCAAGTGGAACCATGATAAACCGTCAACATAGTGTTTTCCCTTTCTCTTCAATACTACGGAAGGGTTTATATCCGTCCGGGAGCCATTGAGGATCACGATAGTAAATATATTCTAAGATGGAGTCTACGATATATGATTTCCCTTGCGTATGCAAGGTATCGTAATAAGAGCCGGATATAGCCATTGATCGCTCCTAGTTCCTTCAGTTTATTATATACATCCGAACCATAACGCCCTAATCGTTCCGCGGTACTCTCTATGCAATAAATCATAAATTCCAGTTGCTTCTCCTCTATAGTCATAACCCTATCCATTTTTCTGGTTATAGATAACAAAGTTAGCAAATACTTCTCAGTTATACAAAGACAAATATCATTTTAGTACTACCACTACGGAATCCTCTATTATAGATAATTTCATCCACGGATTTTATCGCATGAGCCGCTTTTTACGTACATTTAAAGCAAATTCATCTAAGCGACATGGAAAAATGGATAAACAAATCGAACTATCGCAAACAGAAATAGAGCTAGCGTTCGCTTCCTTTTGTATAGAAGGAACCGCACGCAAATTGGGGCAGCCTTATCAAGAGGTGTTCGCACGCATGAAACGGGTAGGAATGATAGAGAACTATATCCTACCCAATTATGATATATTGCATACTGAAAGCCGCGAACACGTAATCGACAATATAGATGTAACTTACTTCCGACTATTCAATATACCCGATTCATTATCTGAATTATATAACTTACGATCCACGGATTTGTATTTGCGACCGAAATCTAAGTGGTAAGAGAATCCGATCTCGAAGCCCGGATAAATATCACCAAAACGCTGATCGGTCACATAGGGAGCGATCGCTGAAAGGTTCTTACTCCGGTAACAGGCGGATGATGTAAATTGGGTAGAGAAAGAAGCGCTTAACTGAACCTTCCCGATTCTATAACCGATACCCAACCTATTAAAACGATCGGCCTCACGACTGGTCTCACCCGAAAAACTATAGCTTCTCTTATAAATCAACAGGTTAAAATTAAAGTTCTTCACATCGCTATTCAAAGAGATCACATAGAAGGGATCCGTGTATGTATGCGAATAGCTATTTCCATTCGATTGGAAATGGTTCAAGCCTCCGGAGATATTCATGCGCAGATAATCGCCGAAGGGTGAATAATTCAAATACAGTTCCGGCGTAAAACGATGGAAACTCCGTTGGTTATCGTAGGTACGGATAAAAAGTCCCCGGCTAACGTCATACAGGGTCTCTTCCATGACCATGCGGGGCTGGTATTGGTAAGAGAAAGTAAAGCCGGCCTTGACCTTTGCCGTATTCACATGAAATTCCACGGCGTTGTTATGATATAAGAAAGGGGATAGACCCGGATTACCTCTACGAACCTGTAAGGAATCAATCCATTGCTCCACGTTACTCAACTCAGACAAGGATGGGTTTACATTGCGCAGGGTATACCGATAACGAGCGGATAATACCTCATTGATAGTATAAGTAAGTGTTACCTGCGGGCGGAAATACCACCGATTATAAGAGCCCGAGTTTTCTTGCGATAGATAATTACGGGAGGCGCCCAAACCTACGTTATAAACCAACTTCTTCCAAGTTCCTACGTATTGCGCATACATATACGATTCAGATTCCGTCATATGGGTCGTATAATCACCGGAACCGGAATATACGTTGTCCGTATAAGCCTGCGTATGTTTCAAACCGGCGGAAATGCGACCGGTCTCTAGCTCTTTCTCGTAGATACCCTCTCCGATTACCGAATAGCGCTTTCCATCTACTTTCGTATAAATATCTGTCAAAGGAATACTTTCCAGTTCTTCCCGGTAGGTATGACGGCTATCGGTATTCGAATAAGTTCCCCACGACATTTGACAGCCAATGATTGTTTACGTGGTAATTTCCGGAAATAATACAAGTCGAGCGAGGGACGGGTATTCAAGGATTTATTATTATCGATAAGATCGGTCGTCATCTTGCTCTCGCTATTCCTTAAAAGGGCACTGCTATAGTTATGCGGATAGTCATAATAATGAAAAATTCAGCTTAGCGTTCAAGAAATAATCATCATCCTTCGTGTAGTTATAATTCGCCGTCGTAGTCCAATACATCTCATAATCCCTCCCGGGGATTCCTTCCTGTGTTCGCTGGAAGGTACCATCTGGGGTATGAAAGATTTCCTTCCGGTCTTGCCATGCCTCTTTATACCGGTGTCCGTTCGCAAAGCTGGATAAAGAGAACTCCGAACGTCCTCGGTTATACTTACCATATATATAATCTGCCATCCAAAACGTGTTTAATTGATGGCTTAAATCCACGCCGAGATTTCCTCCGGAAGTCCGCTTGATCGTTATATAATCCAAGACGATATCGATTCCTTCCCCATATCGCAAGCCGGGGTTATCGTGATATTCCACCCGTTTGATATCCTCCGGCGAGAGGGCTGCGACTTCTAAGGAAGAAGCCAACACGCCATTTATACGCAACTGAACGTTTCCATTCGCCATAGAGATACTTTTCGTATTCGGATCTACCCATAGACGAGGTAAGGACATCCGCCTTGTCAAATCCAAGCCATCCATCGAGCGCCGCACTTGGTCTTTAGAGGGGAATATAAGTTGACGGTCTTTCTTCCTTATAATCGAAGAGGCTTGAATGGTAACCTCATCCAAATCGATCGTTTTCTCCTCTTGCGCGTTTACCAAAAAGGCAACGCAAATCAATCCCACAAATAATACTTGTCTTCTCATAAAATTCAAATTTGATTCGAGACAAATGTAAGGAGGGAAACAGCTAAAATCGATTTATACAGGCAAGAAACTAAAGTGCAAGGCATTATACACATACACTGATTTACAAAGCATTAGCGAACGACTTAGAGAGAAAAGTTTATATTTGCCGTTCGAGCACTTATATTGCCGATGATATCCTCTTTCTCGTCCATACCCAGCTTATGGCGGATGTCCGTCTTGCGCTGATAGATCGTACGGACGCTTTGCTGGGTAACTACACTGATTTCCTTGGTAGAGAAGCCGGCGCATAGCAAGCAACAAAGCTGGATCTCTTTTTCCAGCAAACGCCCATCAGACAATCGGACCAGATGCGTATGGAAATTATCATAGACTGCGTCGATAATCGGATACAGGTCATCCCATACCAAAAGCGTATCTACCGGGACATCCTCGTTCGTGATACGAGTCATTTGCTGGAGCAATTCCTTATTTTGTTGCGTGGGAGTAGTCGCCATCAAGCGGATAACACCCAATTGCTGCAACAAGACCTTACGGAAAAAGGCACTATCGGGTTTCTCCTCCTCCGCTACGGATTGCTTGGACTCATTCAAGAGCTGACGCAAGGCTTCCAAACGCTCCTCCATATCAATCAAACGGTTCCTTCGGTTACGGATATATAAGAAAACTCCACCAGCTACCAATATGGAAAGCAAAGAAACGATCACCAAGATAGAGAACGTACGCTGCCGGCTCATCTCCAAGCGAAGATTTTCTCGGCGTAAACGATTTTGATCGACCAATCGTTCCCGCTCAGCCTTCTCCGTTTGGGATTTCACGGTATACAAAGAATCGCAATATTGCCCTAATCGGGAAATATCCACCGGTTTATTTTCCTTTACGCCCAATATAAATTGATAGGCATAATTCAGCGCATGCGAGGCTATATCATCACTGTGACTAAGTTCCAAGCCTAACGTATTCTTCTCGATATACTTCCGGGCAGAATCCAATTCCCCTAGATTGATCCAAGGCATAACATAGGATCCCGGGGTCTCTCGCTCCGGATATCGTTCTTCCAACAAACGTAAATAGCTGATAGAAGCCTTGGGATTAAAATCATACAAGAAATCCGCATAATTACGGGCAAAATGATGGGCATACCATTCGATATTCTTAGCCAAGGCCGAGTCCGCGGCCAAACGAAGATAATAATCCGCCGAGTCCCTCATTCGCAAGCGGCTATAACTCAACCCGGCCATATAATAGGCCATCTCCTTAAATCCAGCTTTTGGCGAGGCTTCCCATTCCTTCGAGTCTGCGATCGTTTCCCGATACAACCCCTCACCAAAGCTCAAGGAAGTCAATCGGTCATAAAAACGTACAAGGTAGGTCGAATCCGAACGGGAATAAGCGGAATCTATCGCCTCTCGGTACAAAGCACGTCTTTGTTCCAACCCCTTCCGGGAATCACCCATATAAATAGCCTTTACGAAATAAGCGGAAAGTAAAGGCTCCGAGGCATGCTCCTTATAATAATCCACTGAGTAGTCGATGAGCGAGTCGTTCACTAAGCTGCGCCCCTGCAAGAGATGAAGCCAAGCGAGCCTCCGTCCATACTCTGCCTTATCGCTATCCGAAAGAGCGGAAAGCGTTATTTGTTCCTCCAGCAGCCAGGCAGCGCTATCTAAGTTATTCTCGTTTACCAACCGGTCCGCCTCCGCAAATTTTTCCCGGACGGATTTACCGCCACAGGAAAGCAACAGGCAGACACTGGCCAGAAATATGTAGACAAACCATTTCGTCATAGCGACAGAGATCCTAATTTCCGGCAAAGGTACATTATTTTCGGAAGCCCGGGCGATTCACCGATATTTTTATCCGTTTCGTCGATTCCTTTTCCCGCTCGGATAAGGAAGCCCTATCTTTGTAAGCAGACAAAGGGTTTATCTATGTTACAATTAAAAAGAAACGACTTATTGATCGGCTTCACGATATCCGTCTTGCTTAGTATTTTCGTGAACTTCGCCCTTCTGATGCGTAAATATGAGTTCGAGACCGGAAACCCGAGCATGGGTATCCAGCCTCCGGATCGCACCATGTATTATTTACTAATCTGGTTCTTCGTGTTCTCCTTCATCTTATTTATTGTCAACAGCTTGATGTATAAGCTCGGGGACAAGCTTTTCCGCAGGAAAGAGTATAAAAGGGTATTGCTGGTTTGCGTAACTTGTATCAGCATCGCCTACGGCATGTTTCATCTGTCGCCGGTTTTGTACACGGCCATTTTCGTAGAATGGCTTGGGGAAGATGGGCCCCAGCCAGCTACCCAGGATATCATGATCCGCATCGACCGGGGCAGGATGGCTACACAAACCATCAGGTCTGCCGAGCGCCGGGGCATACCGGTACCTCCCAAGCCTTTCACGGTCCCTAACTCTTTCATGACGGAGCATCTTTTCGTCTTCCTTACGGTTATGCTAAGTTCCGTACTAATCCGCCTGTTAAGCAGCAAGCAACAAATGAAACTGGAATATGAACAATTGAAGACCGAGAAGTTACAGAATTCCTATAACGCCTTGATGGGACAAATCAACCCACATTTCTTCTTCAACTCCTTAAATGGATTGAACGCCTTGATACAGAGCGGAGAAAAACAACAGACGTTGGCTTATCTGGATGAGCTATCCAACGTCTTCCGGTATATCTTGCAAAGCAACAAGAAAGAGCTGGTTACGCTAGCGGAAGAACTTCAATTCGTAAAGGCGTATACCTATCTGCTGAGCGTGCGCTACGAGGGAAAACTATTCTTCTCCATCCAAGCGGATACCCCTTACTTACTTTGGTATCTGCCGATATTGAGCGTACTCCCCTTGATCGAGAACGCCGTAAAGCACAACGTTATCAGCAAGCAATACCCGCTACAGATCGATATCTATACCACCCATGAGGACAAACTAATCATATCCAATAAAATACATCCTAAGTCGGAAGATAGCAAAGGCAGCGGTATCGGATTGAAGAACCTATGGGGGCGCTACCGGATGCTTACCGGAAAGGACATCCAGATCTCCAACCGCAAGGAATATTTCAAGGTCACGCTTCCTTTACTCAATAAACCCATTCACTCATGAAAGCAGTTATTATAGAAGATGAGACTACCGCCGTTAATAGCTTAAAGGCGATCCTAGCGCAAAATACGGTTACCCCGATCGAGGTGATCGCCGAGCTGGAGAGTATCGAAGAGAGCGTTGAGTTCTTCCGGACATCGCCTCATCCGGATATCATTTTCATGGATATCCATTTAGCGGATGGATCGGCGTTCAAGATATTCGAACAGGTGGAGATAGATGCTCCGGTAGTCTTCACGACCGCTTATGATGAGTATGCGTTACAGGCTTTTCAAGTAAGCAGTATCGATTATTTACTGAAACCTGTCACGCTGGTCTCGCTGGAAAGGGCCTTGAATAAATTACGGCTGTTCGATACCGAGGAAAGGCTGGCGCATATCCGGCAAACGAACCGTACAATCCAGAGTCGCCACACGGTCAGGAGCTTATTGATCATGCTGGCCGATAAATTCTATCCGTTACCGGCTGAGGAGATCCTTTATTTCTATACGGCCAACGAAAAAGTTACCGCCTATACCTTCGACGGAAAACAACATCCCGTAGACCGTACCCTCGACGCATTGGGAGAGCAACTGGACGAGAGGCTTTTCTTCCGGGCCAACCGTCAATTCATCATTTCACGCAACGCCATCAAGGATATAGATCTTTGGTTCGGGAGCCGCCTGTCCGTCAACCTCACCTTACCTGTCCCCGAACGTATTATCATTAGCAAAACCAAGACCCCGATCTTCAAGAAATGGATTCTGAGGGAGGAGGAATAATGTCTTTTCACCCCCTCACGTAAGGCGATTCACCGACCCGATTATACCACTAATCGGTGCTTAACCTTTCTTCACCGAACTTTCCTGTTATTTTGCGGTACAACAAATAAAGGTAAAAAACACTATGCTGAAATGTATCACTTTCGACGGAGACACCTCGACCCTGAACACGCTCATGGGATATTTCGAGAAACTGGACAAGGCTTTAGCCGATGTCCACCAAGCGCTGAGCAAGGAGCAAACAGAACGCCCCATCTTCGTCCGGGAAGGCAGCAAGATCATTCGCCTCCGCCGGGAAGAGATCCTTTTCCTCGAGGGGTACGGCGATTATGTAAAGGTACACCGTATCAATGGCAAGCCCCTGCTCACGCAAGTCAGCTTGAAGCGGTTCGAGGAGTTTCTGGACAGGAATCGTTTTTGCCGGGTACATCGCTCTTACATCGTATCCCTCTCCCACATTAATTATATCGAGCGTAAGCGGATACGTATCGGCGAGGAACTGATCCCTATCAGCGACTCGTACCTGCCTGTCTTGATGAACAATCTGGCCCTTCAAGAATGACAATTTACTTCTTATTAGGCAAATACGCTGACACATCCGTCTCTCTAAAGGGACGAAATAGCAAGAAAGAGGTAGTGGTACGTGTGCTTTTTCGCCAAAAAGAGGCCAATTTCAGACGTGATAGGTGGCGAGACACGTCGCGATAGGCCGCGTAGCCCAACGCATATACCAGCGTTAGGCATCATGAGCGGCCGCGCATTGGGTCGTAAGTACTCGTGAATGGGCATTCGTACCCTGTCAAGACCCTATCGTAACACCGTTTTTATCCTTTCTTGCCTAAACGTGAATTATGATGAATCAGTTTCGCTAGAACGAAAGGCCATTTTTCGGTATTTACCTATCAACGAGACGATTGTCGTTCTTTCTTCTCGTATTTGGGAACGAGTCGTACCATTTGCCCGGAAAAATCGATTCTCGGGGACTTCAGTTATCATTTTGTCATTTTGTCAAATCGCATGTTTCTATGATCAAGACATGATATTTATGGTGATCGCTTGTATAATGTTTAAAGGTTTTTTTACGTAGATTTGCCAATGGGTCAAAAGCCACTTTATAAAGCTCAAATTAATGTATAAAAAACAGATCGTTCTTATACTGATCGCCTTATCCACCACCTTTATCTTCGATAATGTACGGGCAGCCTCCACGCTAGATAGCTTGGAGCAAGTATTAGCGAGACTACCTGATAGCGCAAGATTAATCAAGCTAAATGATCTAGCTTACCAAAACCCCGATGACTATTCCTATAAGATCTATGCGGAAAAACTATTGAAAGAGGCAGAACAACGAAAAAAACAACAAATATCTAGGAAACGCATACTTTCTTCTGATTAAATATCATTATTCACATGATATCGACAGCATGAGATTACTATTAAAAGAAGCGGAACCTGTCTTCCTTAATGGGAAAATAACCTAGAATACTTTTTCCGGACCAAGACATGGAATATCTATACGTATGAACAACAAGAAAATGATGAAAGGGTATTTAGTGAAGCTAAGCTGATTAATAAATTATCAGAACAACTTAATTACCCGGAAGGTAAAGAAATGGTTGATCAAGCAATAGCACACTATTATTCCTCGAAAAAACTTTTCAAAGAAGCTTTTAATCTATATGAGGATGTTTACAAAAGAATGGAAGCACGTAACTCTTCACCAATAAAAAGGATTAACATCATACGACAGATATTAAACCATAGAGGAGATGAGATCGATGTAAACAAACGCATCTATTATCTGCAAAAACTAAAAACTTATATAGATGAATGCCAGGAAAACAACATTACCCAATTAGATAAAGAAAATCCATTATATTATATAAAATACCTATATCACCGTTCATACTTATTTGTGGCTTACGATTTAGGAGATACAGCTCTTATGCGTTCTCATCTACAAGAAGCTGAATATATGACACAAGAATATCCAATTAAGAATCAAGCCACTGTACTAATGCGATTAAAAGCTCATTATTATATATTATCCAAACAGTATACAAAGGCTATCGATTTATATAATGAGATGATTAAGGATATCTCCCCAAAACACAACCGCCAATATTTAATAGACCTATTATATGAGCAGGCAGATATGTACCATAAAATAGGAAAGGATGACCTTGCCATAAGCCAATACAAAAAATGCATATCCCTCAACGACAGTCTCCGCAGATCTGAATACCTAGATGAGCTGGCTAAAATGCAAATACAACATCAAGAAGACAAAAAAGCCTTAAAGATCAAAGAGCTCCAACTGAAGGTCTCTCATAATACCCTTTGGGAATTAGGGGCTTTACTTATTATATCACTTTTGACTTGTACATTTTTCGGATATATAATTTATTCCCGTAAAAAAACGCAATAGGTTCTTGCGCAAGGCCAAAGAACGTGCGGAAGAGTCCGACCGCATGAAATCAGCATTTCTCTCCAACATCAATCATGAGATACGAACTCCCTTGAATGCCATCATCGGCTTCTCCGAAATATTGATCGATGAGGAAGATGAGGAGCAACGCAGGCAATATGTCAATATCATAAGAGAAAACAACGGGATGCTCCAACAATTAATAGACGGTATATTAAGCATTTCCAATATTGAATCCGGAACGATCTCCTTTAAATTCACGAATTTCTCCTTATCTGAACTGATGAAGGAAATCCGGCATATAGCACCGACAAAAATTCCCGGTACCACCAACATTGAATATTCACAAGGCCCCGATAAAAAGATAAAAGCAGACAGATCCTACCTAGGACAGGCGCTAATTAATCTTTTGTTATTTTCGGCTAGCCGGGCTCCAAAAGGAAACATCCGATTCGGCTATAAGATTAAGGATGATACCGTCTCATTTTTTATACAAAATACAGACCTAGAAATATCTCAGGAAGAAATATCCCTCCTCCTTGATTACCGGCTCTTATTGCAAAGGTGGACAAAGGGGGTAGGAATGGGTGTCAACCTCGAGTTAGCCGCCACGAAGACGCTAGTGAAACGTATGGGTGGAGATTTAGAACTGGTTTCCAGAAGCAGACAAGGAATGGTTATTTATTTGATAATACCATTAAAGCCACACAATTCGCAACAATGATACCGCCATCCAATGTCTTGTCCATGCACAAGGGTATAATGTTAGAGTTTCACTTGATAAAACTTCTCGCTTAATGTATAGGTCACCGTAAAGCCCATGATATCCCTTCGCAACGCATTCCCTTGCAATTGGAGGCGATCGTAATAAAACGCCGTATTGATACGGCCATTCAAGACGGGTAACCCCAAGCCGACGCTTACCCGATACGCCCCGCCGGATTGCCCTTTCAACCGCAGGTAAGGCGTGGAAACGGAAACACCCGCTTTATAAGACATCCGTTTCCAATAACTGCTGGAGCTAAATCCATTCGGGAAATAGCATACGCCCAAGCGTAGCTCATGCGAATCCCGGAACTTTACCCGGCTATCGCCCGAGTTCAATACCCCGTATTGCCGGAACAGATAGTCCAACGCATACGTCCATTTCTTATGCGCCAATGAGCTACCGATACCTATATATTGAGGTAGATATTGTGTCACCCTTTTCTGGTTATAGGGGGGTTCCGTGCTGCTTCCCGTCACCGTCACCGTGTTTTTCAATGAGATCCGTTGCTTATAGCCGTAAATGGCGCCGACCGTTAGAAAGGTTTCCCGGGCGATCGGACGATGATATTGTAAACCGAAATCGGCGTAAAAAGAGCGGCCGGACATCTCCCTTGACACTGTCATCGCACTTTGTATCTCATTCTGCGTCATATTTCCAAAGATAAAATTAAGATTCATACCGACCGATAGATGCTTGGTCAATAAAAATCCCTGGGAAAGGAAAGCCTTGGAAAGCCCGCCTGTCCCCGAAAACGTACTGGTTACAAAGGTTCCGGGAGATCCTTCCAACTCTTGCGAGGACTTAAAATAATACCCAACGAAACTATAAGGAGTTACCCCGGCGGACATATACCACCGTCGCATGATACGCCCTCCCAATGAGAAAGCGGAGAAATTTCCGGTGAATGCGTTGCTAGAGCTCCCGTCTGAGCGGTATCGCTCATTCTTCACGAAGGCAGATGCCTCAGCGAACAACTTACAACTATCCAACGCCGTCAATCCGGCAGGATTCTCTATATTCATCAGCATCCCTTCCCGCATGCCGACAGTGACACCCGCCATCGAGGTATTTTGACCATATAAACCGGAAGCCATCTCACCCAGTCCAAAACATCGAGTAAGGTGAGGAAGTCATCGCATTCTGCGCGGATGTGCTTGCCGCCATCAAGAGGCAAGGGTAAAGAAGGTATCTAGTAACTTTCATAGACCTTATAAATGAGTTGTAGGGTGACCGGGTTACGTCCTCCCTGATCGTTAAACGTCAAGTTCTTGAACGTGCCGGTGTAATCATCACTATTAAAAACCAACTGAAGATTATGCTTATACATGCCAAAGGCACCTAGCTCCTCTTGCATGAATTGAGTCACGTCGAAATAATAATAGGTGTTCTCGTTAAACGTATTGTCTTCCGATAGCGTACCTCGTTGAACCTCGGAACCGAGATAATCGGTCACGGCATCCGTCACCACATTATTCTCATCGGCGATATATAGGTAGAGGCTGTCCGGCAAGGTATTGTAATCCGAATAAGTACCTTGCTCGGGATAAATCTTAAGTAAAGCGCTCTCGATCTCCACTTGCGTGCCTTGTTGCATCAGATTATTCAAATACGGGAATTCCAGACGGGTATACCAACCCAAGCCTCCGAATAATACGCCCCGGTTACTAAGCTCAGCCGAAGGTATCTCCACTCCTTTCATCGGATATCCTGCCATATCCGTTCCACTACGGTCATGGTCGATATGATTGAACTGGGTATCCGTATTTGGGAAGAACCATAATTCCTTCTCCGTGGAAAGCTCATCGGATAAATGATAATGCAGGACTAAAGCGGCGGAGGAATCGGCTACCGTGAAAGTCAGCAGAGACTCGCTTCCCGCCAAGTCCGGCACGATCGCCACCCCCTTGAAATAGTCCTCAAAGCGATCCTCGGACACCGCTTGATCCTGCGCATGAAAACGGGACAAGAGGTCTTGCCCTAGCGCATCGGGAAGACGGACTTCCAGTTTCTCCCCGCCCTTCGGCTTCGGTTTAAATGAGCAGACCGCCAAAGCCTCGGGAGCGTAAGAGACACTGCTATTATTATATAAGTACCCGTTATCGTTTAAGACAATCTTCTCCGTTAGCTGATAAATCGAGAGGGTTTGTTGGAGGGTCGTGTCTCCTACAAAGCGACCATCGAAAGCGAGAGACAGGACTAGCGAGTCCAGTACGACCGTCTCGTCCGGATCAGTCCCATAGCTCGGTCTCTCATAAGCGATAAAGCTATGCGACGAGACGACTCCCCATAATGAATGTTTGTACCGGCCTACCAAAGCGACGTTCTTACCGGATGTCTCCAACGAGTCGATCAATACCGAGGTCACTACGACCGTGCTGGTATCTATACGAACGTTACGGAAAGCGGAGTCCACCAGATCGCTGCCATACGTACCGTTCTCGTCATAACAGGAAAACAGTCCCAGACAGAGCATCAAGCACCCCAAAGCAAAGAATGTTCTAACCATACTTCTTATTTAATAAGCGAATAATCTTTTATCAATCCGATGGCAAAGAACGTATTTAGCGCAAAACCCGGCAAGATAAACCCATGAACCCACCGGTTTCCTCTGTAAACGGCCCGATACTGAAGATGAAACCGATTTCAAAACCATTCGAGGCCCTAACCTATAAATCCGGCTTATTCACCGATAAAAACCGTATGTTTACCGATTTAATTTGTGGGTCTCGTAAAACCCTCGTTCTTTTGCTTCCGTAAAAAACAAAACACGTAGTTAGAATGATACACAAAAGGATTCTTGTATTCTTGATCGCTTTTCTTCCTGTCATCATCAGCTCTTGCAGTGATGATGATGACGATGATTTGATCGGTAAGTGGTACCGTGTCTCTGACATGGACGGATTGGCGCGAAATTACGCCTCCTCTTTCACGATCGGTAACAAAGGATATCTGATTTGCGGAAACGACGGAAAAAATCGTTTATCGGATTGTTGGGAATATGATATGGAACGAGATACTTGGACGCAAAAGGGCGGACTTTCCCGGAACCGCCCGCAATTCGGCCGTAGCTATGGCGGTAGATGAAAAGGGGATATCTGGGAACCGGATACGACGGTACCAATTACTTGATGACTTCTGGGGAATTTAACCCGACCACCAATACGTGGGCACAGAAAGCGGATTTCCCCGGCTCGGGCCGATATGGAGCCGTGGCCTTCTGGGGTAAACGGTAAAGCGTATATCGGATGCGGATACGACGGGAATTACCTAAAAGACTTTTATGCCTTTAATCCGGCGGCAAATAGCTGGACGCAAACGATCAGGTATCGGCGGGACAAAGCGTCAGGGCGCTACCAGCTTCGTGATAAATGGAATCGCTTATGTATGTTGCGGACAAAATAACGGCGAATATGTAGACGATTTCTGGAAATTCGATCCCAGCACGGAATCATGGACCCAACTTAGGGATATATCGGATTCCTCGGACGAGGATTATGACGATGATTATACGATCACACGTACAACGGGGTTGCTTTCGTGATTGATGGAGCCGCTTATCTGACTTGCGGTGAGAGCGGAAGCCTACGTAGCGACACTTGGAAATATTATCCGGCCACCGATCTATGGGAAAACGTGGCTAAATTCAAGGGAACTGCCCGTACGGCGACAGCATCTTTCTCCTCTGGCGAGAAAGGATTCGTAGTATCCGGCAAAAGTGGTACCACTCAATTTGATGATATTTGGGAACTTCACCCGAATGAATATGACGATGATGAGTACTAAGAAAGGACGGGCTTGGTTCGTACCGGGCCTAGTGGTACTGCCGGTATTACTGTTTTATTTATCTTTTTTCCGGGGTGAAGAAATGGGGTCTTCTCCCGGGCGGCAACTGGAGTTGCAAACGTTTCAATCGGGGGATGGCTGGGGGTACCAGATTAGGATGAACGGAAAGGTGTTGATTTACCAACCCACCATTCCCTCTATTGATACGGTAATTGCGTTCCCGGATAAGGAAAGCGCAGAAAACATAGGCACACTCGTATTAAATAAATTGGCCGGGAACAGGAACTTCTCGGTCTCTAGAGAAGAGATACAACATTCACTCTCTTATTTAGGGCAATAGATTTATAATCATTAAATGTTAGGGGCAGGCCGGCTATCGATTAGTAGGCTTGCCCCGTTTTTTCACTTCTTATAAGTCTTATAACCATAAACAGCTAAGGAACCCAATTCCTCCTCGATACGAAGCAACTGGTTGTATTTCGCCATACGATCGGAGCGGCTCAATGAGCCGGTCTTGATCTGTCCGCTGTTGGTAGCTACGGCGATATCTGCGATCGTAGCGTCCTCTGTCTCACCGGAACGGTGGGAAGTCACGGATGTGTAGCCATTACGGTGGGCCATCTCGATAGCGTCTAATGTCTCGCTCAATGTACCGATCTGATTTACCTTGATCAAGATGGAGTTCGCGCAACCCTTCTCGATACCTTTCTTCAAGAACTCTACGTTTGTAACGAACAGGTCATCACCTACCAACTGGCATTTTCCGCCTAGCGTGGAGGTTAGCATTTGCCAACCGGCCCAGTCATTCTCGTCCATACCATCCTCGATAGAATCAATCGGGTATTTATTCACCAACTCACTCAGATAAGCGACTTGTTGCTGGGCGTTACGCTTAGCGCCTTTCTCACCCTCGAATTTCGTATAATCATACACACCATCGTGATAAAACTCGGAAGCAGCGCAATCCATGGCTATCGTCACATCCTTGCCCGGCTCATATCCAGCGGCTTTGATAGCGGCCATAATAGAATTCAAGGCATCTTCCGTACCATTCAATGCCGGAGCGAAACCGCCCTCATCACCTACAGCCGTGCTCAAGCCCCGATCGTGCAATACTTTCTTCAACGCATGGAAAACCTCTGCGCCCATACGAAGCCCCTCACGGAAACTCTTCGCACCTACCGGACGGATCATGAATTCTTGAAAGGCGATCGGAGCGTCGGAGTGAGAACCTCCATTGATAATGTTCATCATAGGAACCGGCAACACATAAGTATTTGTTCCTCCGATATAACGATATAAAGGCAGATCCAGATAATTAGCCGCTGCCTTCGCTACGGCAAGCGATACACCTAACATAGCGTTAGCTCCTAGATTTGATTTTGTCTTTGTACCATCCAAATCCAGCAACTTATGGTCTATCTCTCTTTGATTCAAGGCGCTCATACCTAAAATGGCGGGAGCGATTACCTTATTTACATTATCCACGGCACGAAGAACACCTTTACCACCGTAACGATTTTTATCGCCATCACGTAACTCGATAGCCTCGTTCTCGCCGGTAGAGGCGCCAGAGGGTACAGCCGCACGACCAAATGCGCCGGAAGCCAAATGTACATCTACTTCTACTGTCGGGTTGCCACGTGAATCAAGGATCTCTCTACCTACTACTTTTACAATTTCCATATTACTATATTTGTTTTATTAGTTGTTCAATGATGTCTTACTTTTCTTTTTCACAAATATAACAATAGCCAAGCAAGGAATGTTCCTTATAACTCATCAAATTTATCAATTCGCTAATAAACAAAAAAAGCGATCCGTGTGATACGAATCGCTTTTCTTATATGATTGTAAAAAACTTGCTTATTCAGCTGCTTTTTCCTCGCTAGCTGCTTCAGCTGCAGGAGCCTCAGTAACCGCTGCTGTTGCTTTTTTACGAGAACGTCTTGTTTTAGGAGCTTTCTTAGCGGCTGTATCCTTCAACATATTTTCGTTATAGTCTACTAACTCAATAAAGCACATAGCTGCGTTGTCACCTAAACGGTTACCAGTCTTGATGATTCTGGTATAACCACCCGGACGATCACCGATCTTCTGAGCAATTTCCTTGAACAACTCTGTTACAGCAAATTTGTCTTGCAAATTGCTAAATACCACACGTCTAGAGTGAGTTGTATCCTCCTTAGACTTCGTGATAAGTGGTTCTACATACTTACGTAGCGCTTTTGCCTTTGCTGTCGTAGTAAAGATTCTCTTATGCTTGATCAAAGAACAAGCCATATTCGAAAGCATTGCGTCACGGTGAGTATTTGTACGACCTAAATGATTGAATTTCTTATTATGTCTCATCGTTTACTTACTCTTTATCTAATTTATATTTTGTGATATCCATACCGAATGAAAGGTTCAAGCTCTCAAGCAGTTCATCAAGTTCAGTGAGCGACTTCTTACCGAAGTTACGGAATTTCAACAAATCATTCTTATTGAACTTAACCAACTCACCTAATGTTTCAACATCTGCGGCCTTTAAGCAATTCAATGCACGAACGGAAAGGTCCATATCAGCCAGCTTGCTCTTAAGCAACTGACGCATATGAAGTACTTCTTCATCGAACTCTTCATTGCCTTCAGTATCCGCTGTCTCGATCGCAATCTTTTCATCTGAGAACAACATGAAATGATGAATCAGAATCTTCGCTGCTTCCTTCAACGCTTCCTTCGGATGAATAGAACCATCTGTGGCTATTTCAAGAACCAACTTCTCGTAGTCCGTCTTCTGTTCAACACGGAAGTTCTCGATTGAATATTTTACGTTACGTATCGGAGTGAAGATAGAGTCGATAGCGATCACATGCATATCTGCGTTCGGGTCTCTGTTCTCATCTGCGGGTACATAACCGCGACCTTTATTAATAGTCAATTCAATCTGGAAACTTGCGGTCGGATCCAAGCGGCAAATAACCAAATCTGGATTCAAGATCTCGAATCCAGTCAGTTGCTTACCAATATCACCGGCTTTGAACACTTCCGAACCCGAAACAGTAATACTCACTTTTTCATTCTCGATGTCGTCTACGATATGCTTGAAACGAACTTGCTTCAGATTCAAGATAATGTTTGTTACATCCTCGATAACACCCGGGATTGTACCAAATTCATGGTCAACCCCGTCGATCTTAATGGATGTAATAGCAAAACCTTCAAGTGACGACAGGAGAATACGACGTAAAGCATTACCTATTGTAATACCATAGCCGGGTTCAACGACGAATCAAACTTCCGAAGAAATTGTCCGCTTCCAACATTAATACTTTATCGGGTTTTTAGAAATGCTAATATCGCCATTGGAAAATCAATTATTATTTAGAATACAATTCTACGATCAACT
>ENA-OQCW01000486-OQCW01000486.1-human-gut-metagenome-genome-assembly--contig:-NODE-486-length-23434-cov-23.018321_pt1 | contig 23434 bp, 26 predicted proteins | sample MGYA00242767_ERZ504593 | MGnify/ENA primary metagenome ERZ504593 (study PRJEB26092, sample SAMD00036307) | human gut metagenome | host: Homo sapiens | study: EMG produced TPA metagenomics assembly of... | reverse complement strand
TTTTCCAGATAAAGTTTCCACATGGAAGGACGTTTGGGAGGTGTCAAGAGGTTATTCCCATACTTCTCTCTACTGATAAGGACTTCTTTGTCCGAAAGCCCTGTTAGGGCTGTTTCCTGTTTTTTTTGTGCCATACGGCTTAGCAAAATTAATTAATGGTGCACAAAAATACAATTTATATCCTTACGAATAAGGGAATTAAATCTTTTTATCAAAATTTGGGCGATAAATCTTGCAAGTTTCAAGGGAATATACTACTTTTGCACCTGCTAACAGGAAATTGTGGCACGGACTTGTAGCTCAGTTGGTTAGAGCAACAGACTCATAATCTGGAGGTCCCAGGTTCAAGCCCTGGCTGGTCCACACTAAGAATCAAGCACTTACAAATATTTGTAAGTGCTTGATTCTTATATACAGTGACCTTCAGGTGACCTTTTTGAGGCGAAACTCTGTAATAATGGCCTTTTGCAATTCCATGAAATTACAGAGAGTTTTTATAGATTTTTAAATAGAAAGAGTGGCTAAATCTGGCCTTTAAATAAATCATTGCGATTATTCGTGTAAGGGATAAGATGAGACCGCAATAACTTGTCGGGGAATTATTGAGTATTCTTGAAATTAATACATTATGCACAATAACATGATACACCTATTTTTTCTTTGCGTATATTTTGTTCTGTAACTTTGTATCCATAAATATTATGCAATATGGAAAGCGAAAAATTAACCATTGGCAAACTCATCGAAAAGGAGGTGAGGAAACAGCAAATTCCAATCACAGAGTTTGCACGATTGATTTGCTGCCAAAGGAACAATGTGTATGACATATTCAAGCGCAGCAAAATTGACATCGTACAGCTTAAACAAATATCAAAGGTTTTAAGGCAGAACTTTTTCAAAGAGCTTGCCGATGACCTTGAATTGATAAATGAAGAAGAAATGAGTGGGGCTGATGTAAAAAAGCAAAAGGCAGTATCACAATTCTTTGAGGTCGTACCGAATATATTGCGAGAATTGGGAAAACCGTCTACAATTATCTTCTGTAAATTGGACGATTCTGGCTATGAAGATTGTGCTACACCAGATTTTGGATTGCCCGACTATTTCATAACTTTCACCATCGGAGACACTCTCCAAGAGCGAATCGGCAACAACCTTGCGCTTCCTATTGGAGTAGTCCACGACAGCACGAATAACTGTGAAGTCGAAGTCTGCACTAATGTCGTCTATGGGTCAGTCTGTGTAAATGTAAAGCTGGATTACAAGACACAAGACGAATGGAGAAAAGTTTTGCTGTTAGCTTTTGAAACCTATGACAGATTTGGACGGAGGTAATAATGAGAAATTTATTGGATGATTATAAGGAGGTTAAGGATTGCATCTACAAAGGTGAAACCTACTCTGTCCGTGACAATGGGGCGGTATTGCGCCATTCTCGCATAGGTAAAAGAGTGAGGAAAGAAGATGATATTTGGACATTCGGAAAAGCTAATGAACAAACTGGATATATGATTATTGGCGGCGAAAGAGTACATCGCATTGTTGCCTATGCTTTCTTAGGGGAGCCACCTACACCCCAACATGTTGTTGACCATATAGACACCAATAGACGAAACAATCGCCCTCAAAATCTAAGGTGGTTAACAAAGTTGGAAAATGTTTTGCTAAATCCTATTACAAGAAAGAGAATAGAGTTTCTATGTGGGAGTATTGAAGCATTCATAAACGACCCTTCAATCATACAGGAATTTGCCAATGACAACCCAAACTTTGCATGGATGCGGACTGTTTCCGCCGAGGAAGCAAAGGCTTCATATGAACGCTTGAAATTATGGGCGGAAACACCATCTGCCCCAACAAACACAAGCAATGGTACTATGGGCGAGTGGATTTATGCACCGACCAAACGCCACGAACACATTGAGCCATTTTCTAAATACAGTTCTGTACCCAGTAGCCAATCAGAATTCTCTGCCGTAGAATACAAGCAAGACATTCTGACTGAATCGCTATCACCGACTGCGATGCAAAAGTATTGGCGTACACCGACAGAATTTCCGCTATGCCCAATTCGTTGGGATGAAGAACCATTGGAAACATATTCCAAGATGCTTAAAAAAGGGGCTATCGTTACCAAGAATGAATATTCCACTCATTATATTGACGATTTCGCCTTGAAAGGGGACTCCCTTTTAATCAGAACCCATGCAGATGATGGCATCAAGAAATTCTCTTTGATTACTGTGTCATTTGAAGGTGATAAATATATTCACGAGGGACAAACATTCTTTGAGGAACAGGGCGCACGAAAGGCTTTTACATTAGCCCAAGGTTTAGAATGGGATGGTGAAGATGGAATTGACGATTATTGCTAAAATAATTTGCTATATGGCTAAAAATGAGTAAATTTGTAACTATAACAAATCAACCATCATAAATTATGAAAAAGATTCTAGCCTCTTTAGCCGTATTCTTAGCTGTCATTAACATCATGGCACAAGAACACCTTTCATTCAAAGGGATTCCTATTGAAGGAAGCATGACCGAGTTTTGTCAAAAACTAAAAACCAAAGGATTTACTTCTATCGGGCAGGAAAACAATATCTCTTTGTTTACAGGGGATTTTACTGGCAGTGAAGCGACTGTAGGTGTAACTGCTACAGACGATGGGGAAAAATGTTTTTGCTGTAGTTGTGTTGTTTGAACCGAGCGGAGAATGGAACACTCTCGTTAACACCTATGACTACTATAAAGATTTGTATACTCGCAAATATGGTAAGCCGTCTATCTCAAAAGGAAAAAAAATCCAGCCCTTTCTGATTCCAATACTGCTTTAATGGCAGAAGTCCATCAAGGAACAGTTGTATATGGTAGTGCATGGGAAGTGACAGGTGGAGATATACAACTTTCAATTGAAAAATCCTCTGGGGTTTACGAAGGTATGGTGCTGATTCGCTATCGTGATTCTCAAAATGTAGAAGCCAAAATTCAAAGCGATTTGGATGATATTTAGATCCAATATCATCTTTGTAATCTTTGTTGTATACTCTCTATTTTCCAATCATACTTACCTTCTGCCACATCGCCAACCTCTTTGAGTGTATGGCGATGTTTTATTTCGTCAAACGGCTGTCGGCTCTCCGCATAATCACAGAGCCATGCGCCGACCGCATTCTGCTGTTCGGTCGTTTCCCCGTACTCCTGCATCACGCTCTTGATGTCGGCGGCTTCGGAGGGTGCAAAGATGGACTTGTGCTGTTCCGTACCGAAATGGATAATCGCATCAATGGCTCGCCGGAAAACCTCACTTGCCTTGTAGAGCATATCCGCAAACAGGCTTAGGACATGCCTGCTCGCTTTCAGCGTACTCTGCAACAGGCGGATGGTCTTGTCTTTCTCTGCCGTGGCTTGGTTTACCGCTTGGCTGATGCGCTGTCGCTCGTTGTCTTTCTGCTCCTGAAGCTGCCGTACCGCCTTGTCCCTATCAATGGCAAGTGAACGGCTCTGCACCAAAGCCCTGTCACGTTCCGTTTCGGCTTTCTGCTTTTCTGCGACCAATGCCTTTGTCCGTTCCTCCACCTTGTCCTTTACGGCTTCGGCAAAGGCTTTCTTCATGCGCTCGTTCTCGGCTTTCAGCTTGGCATTTTCCTTTTCGACCGCTGCGGATTTACCGACCCCCACAAGACTGCCGACACTGTCCAGTATGCTGTCCACTTTCGCCTTGCGCTCGTCCTTGAGTTGCTTCTCCTTTTCGGCAATCTCGCTGTCGAGGGAAAGGCTGTATTGTTCTTTCGCCTTGCTCTCGCCCTCCACAAACATAAGTTCCGCTTCGGCTTTCTCCTTGGCGGCGATGGCGGCTTGCCTTGCGGCTTTCGCCTGTTCCGCTTCCTGTTTCTGCTTGGCGATGATGAAGTCCGTGCGCTCCAGATGTTCCTTTCCCGTCACCTCCTTTGAGGTGCCCCTTTCCATTTCCAGACACTCAGCCAAAACGGTCTGCATCTCGCTCATGGCTTTCTCGTCCAGTTTGCAGGATTTGCCCGTGTCGTGGTTCATCCAGTCCCATACGATGTGGGCGTGGAGGTTGGGCTTCCATGTGGCATTGTCGCCGGGTGTTCCGTAATGTCCCTCGTCACGGTGGATGAACACTTGCAGGGCTGTGATTCCCCAACTCTGCTTACACACCTCGCAGAAGTGCCGCAGTTGCTCCATCGTGGTGTCGTCCTTGATGACGACCACGCCCTCCTTGAGCGGAGTGCTGCCACGGACTATGGTCACCTTACCAGTCTTCTTGTTCACCCTTTCCCGGTCTTTGGTCTGCATCGCCCGTCCTGTCTTTTCCTTGACCATAGCGGCTATCTGATTGTAGCGGTCGGTGAGCGTGGCTTCACCGAAATCAGGTGATACCCATGCCTCGTTTCCTGCCATGATGTCGGTACGGATGTAGAACTTCTCCTTGCGGATATTGGTGATGTATTCCGCTGTCCGCCTGTTGTGCGCTTCGCTGCTGCCGATGTTGCACGGCTTGATGTTGATGGATGTCTTCTGTGCCATAGGCTTTCTGTATTTTGAGTTTCACTTCGGGTTATTAGGGCAGAGCCTTAATCGGTGGGGGCAGGGAGAGGGTCACTTCCTGCTCCGGGTTCTTAGGGGTGGAAGCCACTAAGCGGAGTTTCCAAAGAGGGGGTCACTCTTTGGTCGGGTTGCACAGGGCTGAAAGTCCTTGCCGGGTTCTTAGGGCAGAGCCATAAGCCCCTCGGGAGAGCCCACAACTTCGGAGCGCAGCGGAGAAGTTATAGTGGGCTATATCTGGGCAAGCCCAGTCAGTCACGCCACGCCAACGGAGTACCGCTGAAATCCTGCGCTGTGCGCCCGTCATCCACCCTGTCTGTGTCGGTATCATCCGCTCCGCCAATCGTGCCGTTCTGCGCCTCTTTCGGGCTTTCTACGGGGTCATCCCCATGCTGTCCGTTGCCGTTGTCTGCGATATGAGGATTGTCGGCTTTGTCCTTCGCATCCGCTCTGTCATCCGAACTGTCAAAAACCACAGAGGAACAAAGGGAAGAAGAAAGGGCGACTGCTACGTCTGCCATGCTGTCCGCTTCCTGTCTTGGGCATTGGCAACCGTCCGGCACGGTACACGGCTTGTTTTCCGACGGCGTATCATTAGAATATGGTGTCCGCACTCCGTCTGTCTGCCCTTTGGAAACTGCCGCTGGCTTGACATAATGGGGATTGGTCAACAGGACACCATCCACATACCATCCCGTCAGGAAATGCAGGGTGTGTACGGAAGTACGGTTGTTGGTTCGGGTGGTCAGCATACCGAGCCTGTTGAAACTGTCGATGAGCTTTCCGATGGTCTTTCGGTTGCAGCCCATGTATTCCGCCAGTTCCACATCGGAAGCTGCCGCCTGTCCCACCTCCAAGGCAATCTCAACGCCCTTGATATGGAGGACGGCCTTTGTCCGCACGGCGGCGGTCATCAGCCTGTGCAGGCACTTCTGCCTGTCGATGGCGGCTTTGCCGTCCAAAAGGAAATCCCACTGCCCGGCGGAAAGGATGGTGCAGTAATGTATGGTCTGTTCGTTCTTGCACATAGTCTATGATGTTTATAGGTGTTACACCGGTCAGCTACCTGCCCATGCCATACCCGTGTTCCGGCATGTGGTATTCCCTGTCCGCTGCGATATGGTTCAGCACATCCTGCAAACGGTCAAGCTGTTCATGGTCAAGCACCCGGATGGCATTGATGGTTATCTTCTGCGTGGCAATCCTGCGGTGGGCGATGTTGTTCTCGTTCATCGTGCCGTCACCGTCCGCATGGACGGAACGGAGGTAGGCATTGACCGCTTCCGTCTGTTCCTTTGAGGGATACGGTGCTGCCCATTTGTCTTGAATGTAGTCTGTCATTTTGTCGACCGCATTTGCCAACAGCGGATTGTGCTGTGCGATAATTGGTATCAAATCTTCTTTCTTCATGTGACTGTTATTTTAGAAGTCTTGTGATTGTTTATTTCTCGTTGATTTTGTTGACTTTGTTGAGAGAGTACCGACAAAAGGGAAAATAAAAATCGCATCCAACGGTTTAGGATTCTACTTTTCTTTTTTGGCCAGCAATTCTGTTGAAAACTGTTGAGACTATTGTTGAATCATATAAGCCTTGTTCATACGTTTCTCCCTATATTTCATCAAATTCAACAAACTCAACGGTAGCCTTTCAGAATTTCTCGGGTGACGGTGTAAAAGCGACCGACTTTCTTGGGTGATAAGGAATACTTCTGTCCCGGCAACACGGATATTTGGTAAGTGGAATAAGACAACGCATTGGGCGCAGGCTCCAGTTTCCAACACTGTTGCAGGACATTCCTTGCCTGATGGCGTTCCACCCTTACCATTGAATAGTTGAACAACGCCAATAGGTCGTTGATGCAGAAATCCACCACATCCACCAGCATGCAGTCCATGATGTCGAGCAGTAGTTCAGCCATGTCAAGTTCTATGCGGCTCCGGTTGCAGCGGATGATTTTCTCCAATGCTTCCGTGCGTATGAGTGACGGCGAAAACCACATTCGACTTTCTTCTTTGGTTGTCAAGTCACGATGCAACAGATAGTGCAAAAATGCTGGGATTTCGTTTTTCAATTTCTGTAGAAACGAAGTATCATCCTTTTCCAATCTGCGAACCTTTCTCACCCAATAACGTGTTTCCTCCGGCTCAATGTAAACGGGGAAATTCTCGTTATTAGAACACAGCACGAACTTAGCGAAGAACTGCACTTCATAACGGTCTTTCCCTTTGGATTCCATTTTATAGGAATGGGCTGTGCTAAGATTCTTCAACCGTTCGCTATCCTCACGGCGGTTGAGCAGCACTTCATCCACAACTATCATCAGTTTGCCTGCCCAATCGGCATTGAACTGACTACGAAAGTCCTCATTCGTATTGAAAGTAACATTATCCTGAAACAATGCTTTCAAGAAGTTCAGGAATGTACTCTTGCCTGTATTCCGTTCTTCCGAAACCAACAGAAGTATCGGCAGCTTCTGCGTGGGCTTTAGGTATAGCAGTTGAAGATAGTCCATTCCCAACTCATACTGCTCACCAAAAATGTGTTCCACCAGCGAGCGGATATGCTTGAAATCGCCCTCCACAGGAATATGGGTTATCGGCTCGTAAAGGTTATAGAAACCTGCAACCTCTTTTTGATAGTTAATATGACTCGGCACCGTACAAAAGCCATTATACTTTGTGATGGGAGGAATGTTGTTCTTCCCATAGTCCTGCCGGATAGTGCCAAAGCTCCATTGAATCCGGCGAGTGATAGTTGTACCATCAACCAAAGGTTGCTGCACTACCTTATATATTGTAGTACCTACCCGAATATATAATTCTTCCATATTGTTCCTCTTGGGATTATACATTCAATTCACTACAGCCAGAACCCTGCACTTTCGATTTCACAAGTGAAGTAATCTCCCTTTTTGAGTAAAGGTTGCGTCCACCTAACTTGTGAACGATGATTGTACCCTCTTTCTGCATACGCCACAAAGTGGTGTAGGTGATGTGGAGCCGTTCGCATACTTGGTCGCGCGTATAGTATTCGTCACTCTCTTCTGGTGTCAAGTCAGTTTGAGACTTTTTCCCAATCAGTTCTTCTACTAATTCAGAAACAACCTGCTTGAGGTCATCCTTCTGTAACATGATAAAATTTCCTTGCATAATATGTTGTTTAAATGATTATGCCGCGAAATTATTATAGAACACAAAGAAAGCACCTCGGTAAAAATCGCGTCGATTTCTGCCGAGGTGCTTTTAACGGGATAGCGTTTCTTTTTAACTAGCCAAGCGTTTATGATAGAATTAATATACATTGGGAGAAAGCAAAGTACGCAGTCTTATCCCCATCAACTTCGCTTGTTCCCTTCCTGTTTGAATAGTTTTTTCTGATAAGCTCAAATTATAGCCATAGTCGCCATGTTCATTGATAATGGCACAATAAAGGGCTTCTGCCCAATCAAAACCCAATTTGAATCCAAGGGATGGGAATTTCTCCAAAATGGCAGTATGAAAAGTTCGGTAATTATAAGAGTCATTAAGCAAACCACCATTAGTCAACGCAGCAAAAATATAGGCAAGAACGGAGTCTGTAGCATTCGTTTCCATCCATTCGGTGAGTATTGTCTCTATCCCATTGGTAAGAAGTTCCGCATAAGGTTGTATAAGCATTTCCTCAAGCAGAACACAGACTTGCTTGCGTCCACGGCGTCCTATAGATGCCTGTAAGGTGGAACTGACCACCTCTTTTGCCGCACCATTTTTACCCATAGCTTTCCATGCCCCTTTGGTATAAGCCGCTTTGTCAAAACTGGTAAGCATTAAAGAGCGTATAAATTGCCCACCAAAACCTTTCTGCCAGACAGACGAGTTTTCTCCCATCATTGTTTTGGAGAGTAAATCTCCCATCTTCACAAAACCATCGTCAAATATCATCCAGTAGAACGCACTACACATGAAAGGATTGTTATGCAGGAGTTTTTGTTTCGTAGCCTCTTGATTAAATGTAGAAGCAAACAAGGCTGTCAGTTTCTCATGGACTTGTTGGTAATTGCTTCCAAATTGAGCTTTATTGTAGCTTTCAGTCCCAGGACAAAGACTTTCAAGTAATTCTGTAATGCCCTTAATTCCATTGAGAGACAGCATCTCTGCCAAGTAAGACATGCCTTTAAGAATGAAAGTCATGTCACCTTCGTATGCTTTGGCAAAAAGATTTGTAAATTCTTGATAGTCTCCGGGGTGTTCATAGTGCCAGCGACGCAAGCTGAGCAAATTCAAATCCTTGTTAACTGCTTCTTGAGTTTCACGTTTCTCGTCCTCCCAATAAGCATGAATGCCTTCTTTAATGTATTTTGCATCCTCTGATTGCTCAAATTTGCTTATGGCATATTCTATTTCCTTAAGCCCATTGTCCAGTTCCAAATAGCAATACAAGCAGCAGGCAGACACATTCCCATCTTCTATGGTATTGGAGAATTTGTCAATCATCTCATCGGTAGCAGCCCCTTCTTCTGTGGTCATTATCTCCAGGATTATACTTTGTAGCTTGTTTGCCTCATCATCTATCTGTTTACTGTAGTTATCGCACAACAGGTTCTTTAAGATTGATTGAATCTTACTCTTAAAGTCTGTATAGATTTCTCGATTCGCTTCAAGCCATTCCTGCATTTCCGATTGACTGGGATAGTTATCATGGTGAAGTTCCTTCATATCATCGTCCATATAAACAGTTTCGCTAAATGGTTAATCTTTGAGACATGCCAAAGGAATCACTTTAACTCCATCGGGACGAGAGTATGCCATTGTTCCACCCGTCATCACAATAAGCAAGTCCGGCTCCCGAATAGGCACCTGCTTCTCCGTTTTGTTGTGCTCCTGTATAAGCCTTTTGAGTTCGAGTAAGTGTTTAGCTCCTTCATCAATTTCGCTACTACCAAGTTTGCACTCAATGAGAGCATAACGTCCATCTTCCAAATGCAGCACTATGTCCGCTTCCAAGTCGTATCGGTCATGGTAGTAAGATACATGACTGTTCAAATCAATGGTGTACGCCTTTAGGTCACGAATACACATCTGCTCAAAGATAAATCCAAACGTCCTAAGCTGCATACTTAATGATTCGGGAGATAGTCCCAAAAGGGCAATCGGTATAGAAGGGTCACAGAAGCATCGTTTTACACTGCTTCTGATAGCGGTCTTGCTTCTTATAGCAGGACACCATGCACTTATGTTCTGGATAACAAATAGTTTTTCTAAAGCCGAAACATAATCATCAAATGTATCTACGTGACAACTTACTTCGCCAGACGAGGTTACATCATCTAAAAGAGATTTTTTCTTGACCAATGTCGAAACATTCCTGGCATAAGCCCGAAGTATCATGCTGGTCAGTTTGGCATCTCTTTTCTTTCCATCAATACCGGAAACGTCGTCAGAACAAATGGTTTGAACATAGTTCTTTGCCACAAGTAATTGAGCTTTTGGAGTACGAGCCAACAAAGAAGCCGGCCATCCACCTCGGGATGCGGCAAAGATTAGGTCTTCGACTGTCATCTTAGACATTTTACCGTCAATATCATAATCAGGATTGTTGAAAAGTTCTTTCAATGAAACTTCGCCCGTAGATTCTTGCGACTCCCACAAGCTCATAGGCAACATACGCAGCCGGGCAATACGACCAGCTCCGGAATGATGTATTTGAGATTTGTCAACAGCATTGGAACCAGTGAGTATAAATTGTCCGGGAATTTGGCGGTCATCAACAGTTGTTCGTACCGCATCCCACAACATTGGAGCATCTTGCCACTCATCAATAAGACGAGGTGTATCTCCTTTTAACAGAATGGACGGCTTAGTTTTAGCTGTGGCTAAATACTCCTCACGCATACTTGGGTCTTGCATTCTCAAGATGCTATTGGCAAGTTGAGATGCCGTAGTGGTTTTACCGCACCATTTGGGACCTTCTATCAATACTGCCCCAAATGCATCCAGTAAATCTTGCAGCAGGGCATCGGCTGTTCTTTTATAATAATTCATATAATATATTTTTCAATGGCAAAGATACACATTTCCTGCGAATTGTATTGCTAATTCGTGTTTTTTGTGGTAATTAAATCCACTTTTTTGCGGTATTTAATTCGGTATTTTTGCTGTGTTTTGTTCCGTGTTTTTGTGGTATTTCACTTGGTGCTCTTGCGGTAAACAGCTATAATTAGTCAGATAGATTAGCTATCAGTTCCATCCTCTCCTCTTCGCTTAAGCCCTTCAGCATCTCCAACAAAGCTTTCTTATCTACAACTGGGGCAGTTTCTTTAGGCTTCTCATTAAGCAAATAATAATTGTACTCCAACATCTTCGCAAGAGGATAGGCGCCTATGTAGTTGGAAGTGATGTCACTGCCACCACTATGCCCCATGCTGTCACTTATATATTTATAAGGTACGACACCTGAATTATTGAGATTGGTAGCAAAGCTATGTCTTGCCCATGTTGGTGATGGTGTTTGTTCCAATCCTATGAGTTTAGCGACTTTTGCCATGTGCTCACGTATATATCTGTTATAACGTTGGATAACCCATATCTCCTGTTCAGGGGTAATAAGTTCGCTCATTATGGGAAATACCCTTCGCCCAAGTTCTGGAGCATTACCATATCGGTTGAGTATCTCTTGTATCTCAGGTGTAACAGGAAATATTACCTCACTGGCACTCTCGTTTCGTTCCCGGGTCTTATGACGAAGAAAACGTAACTGTTTGCCATGAGTGGCATAGTATAGTTCATCATAAGTCAGACGGAGAGTATCAGCAAGATTTTGCCCATCGCCTAAATACATAAAGAGGAATAATCCAAGGTCGCGAAATATAGCATGCTTTTCTCGCCCAAGAAACAACTCGTTCCCATCCTTGTCTTTTGCCTCACCTGCTTTCCAGAAGTCATAAAGTTTACGCATGGTAGCCACATCAAGAAACTCATGCTTGCGGCTTTGGGATTTATTGTAACCTGTGTCCTTGAACATTTCCTTGGTATCACCTTTCATCAAACCATTTGAGATACACATATTGATGATTGTTCTGAAACTACGAAGTGCGATGGCAATGGTCGTGGTACTCAGTCCATTTTTCCTCATAATCTTCACCCACTTCAAGACGAACTCCCTGTTAATGTCAGCAAATGATACATCCGTCCCCAAGTCTTTCACAAAGCGGTTACGAACATCTTTGCTACAACGGGCTGAACCAGCCTTGCCCTCATTGGTCTTAGATTGAATGTATGAATCCCACACTGTAATAATGGTGCTGTCATCATCTTTTTTACCCTGAAATCTGTCTTGCAGCTTGCGAAGAGAGAAGTTGTTTTCTGCGATAAGTTGATTGGCGATAAGTTCCACCCTGTCCATTAGATTTTTCATGTCGTTTCTCTCTGTCAGTTGAACACGACGGCCACTTTTCTCGTATTCGCACAAGGTCAACCATTCTTCCATAGTGTATGTTTTGCCCAAACGAAGAAAGACCTTCTGTCCAGCATGGCACACACGCACAGCCACAGGAAGCGGTTGCGAGTAATCTCCTGCTTTTCGTATGTCAAGAGTCAACGACCCATATACGTTGCCATTTGCAGCCGTGAATTTGGCGAGGCACTTTTCTCCCCTTGAAGTGGTTTTGGCTTCCATTTTTGCCGTTTTAGTGACCTTATTCGTTTCTTTCTTCTCCATAATATGTTTATTTACAAGTGATATTCCGCTTTCTTTGGTGACCTTCAGGTGACCTTTTCGCACGGAAACTACTGCAAACATACGTATTTTCCTGCAAACCACAAAATGCATTAAGTACTGACAATCAGTATATTTATATAATATGTAATTCCATGAAATACCATACAAAAAGACTCATAATCTGGAGGTCCCTGGTTCAAGCCCAGGCTGGTCCACAAACTAAAAGGCTGATTCCTAACGGAATACAGCCTTTTTTGTTTGCAGACCCTCCAGATATAAATCTGTTGCTCTTGGTTGATTTACTCCTAATTTAAGCAGATGTTGACTAATTGTTGACTAATTAAAATAGAGCTAATATGCTGACTATTAAAGCTGAGATTAAAAGGAGTGAACTAAAAGTTGACGGAACTTATAACGTCAAGATTAGATTCACATTAGACCGCAAGGTAAAACGCTTATCCACCAACCTGTTTGTAACTCAACAAGACCTAACTAAATCCCTCAAATTCAAAGAGGACACTTCCATTAAGAGAGAGATAGATAGGCTTGTTCTCTATTATAGGGAACAGTGTCTAAAACTGCAATTAGACCAAAATCATTATTCATTGGATGAGATAATTGAGTTCCTAAACGGAGAGCAAGAGAAGCAACAGACCATTGACTTTATAAAGTTCAGTCGTGAGTGGATAGCTTCTGCTACTATTAAAGGAGCACCCAATTACACTACTGCCATCAATGCCTTGGTACGATTTGTTGGCAAGGAAGAATTGGATATAAATCTTATCACCTTAGAGTTCTTGGAGCAGTTTAAAGCATTCTTGATTGGAGAACGTGATGCACGTACCAAGAAACTAATGCAGCAGGGTAAACGTGTTACCTCTAACCGTACCCTTTCCCTCTACTTGGTAAGCATTAAGAAGCTGTTCTGTGAAGCTAAACGCAAGTTCAACAAGAAGGACAAGAACCTTATTCTTATTCCTAACTCACCCTTTGAGGACTTCAAGATACCTAAACAGGAAGCTACCCGTAAGAGAGCCATATCCGTAGATATTATAAAGAAGCTATGGAAGCTGCCTTATAAAGACATGAAGAAAGGATATAAGTCCACCTGCCGTTATAACTTGGCTAAAGATTGTTTCATTCTCTCATTCTGCCTTATGGGAATCAATTCAGCAGACCTTTACAATGCTACTGAAATGAGAGGAAACACTATTATCTATAACAGAACCAAGACCAAGGCTCGTAGATTGGATGGTGCAAAGATGATGGTAGATATTCCTAAGATAGTGCAACCTCTTATTGATAAGTACAAGGATAGCACAGGCAAACGTCTGTTCAACTTCTATCAATATTATGGGGATGAAAAGACATTTAACAAGGCTATCAATTCTGGATTGAAAGAGATTGGTTCAATATTAGAAGTAGATGATTTGGAGTACTATGCAGCGCGCCATTCATGGGCTACTATTGCATTGAACAAAGTAGGCATAGACAAATATATAGTCCATGCAGCCCTTAATCACATAGACGACTCAATGAAAGTGACAGACATTTATATTGAACGTGACTTTGTAAATGAGAACAAGGCTAACGCCAAAGTTGTGAAGTACGTGTTTAGTAAGTAAGCGAATAATTCCTCACTTGTAGCAATGCAGGTGGGGATTATTTTTTAACTTTGTTCGTCAAAACTTAAACATATAAAGAGATATGAATCCCATAACTAAATTTGAATGGAAAGACAATATAGAACAGGAGAAAGACTTATTAGAATATATCTCCATATTGGAAGAACTATATATTCCTGACTTTGACCACGACACAGACAGCCCTTACTATTATGGTTATGAAAGGATAAACAAATCAGAAGTGAGTACAGAAGAATGGGAAGAAATGGGTAATCAGCTCGTTCATATAGATGTGTCAGAAACTTTGCGGACATTTGGCAATAGATATAACAAAGGTCTGATAGCAGAGCATTTCAGTTATGCCAACTATATGAAACATAAATTAATACAGCAATTTATAAGAGGATTGGATTTAGATGCAGATAAGTTTTGGATGCTTCTGCTGTTTATCTATGATTACAGCTACCATTATTATATAGAGGGAATAGACATGGGAGAATCCCCCAACGAACAGCTTCTTAAATTCACCAAAGCTATTATAGATAATGTAGAAAGTTTTGATGAAAAGACAGGAAGCATATTTACTCAATCCACTACATTAAAAATATGCGTGGATGGAGAACGCAACATTATAATAGACAATCCCACTGCCATTCATTACATAGCTGACGCTACTCTCAAGATGATGCAACAGGACGATTTAAACAGCATTGGAATAATGAGCCATAAAAGGAGATTGGGAACTTCCACCTCTACCAAGGATTCTCCATTCATCACTTTTTTTGCAAAGATGTTCCTTGACTTCTTCAACACACAATCCCAAGTTATCCTTAAAAGGAAGAAAGGTGCTAAATATTCACAAAAGGAAACTGACCTCATTTGCCAACTGATAGCATTTACCAAACTATCCACTAAATCGTGCTGGTCACAAACAGAGAATGACACACTTAAAGCATTCCTAAAACAATATAAGGACTTTGAACCAAGCACTATCAACAGTGTCTATCCATCATTCAGAATGTAATCCATTCCTTTAATTTATAATATCCCGCTACTCTATTCTCTAAGGGGAATAAAAGTAGTGGGATTTTTATTACCCATACCTTACCCATATACCATTCTATATTTGCACCGCCAAAGGAAAGACGGCAAAGTTCCAAACTAAGGGTAATAAATTAGAGCTTAAAATTATTACCTATAGCGAGGACAGAAAGATTCTACCTTTGCAGCGTAATCAGAAAGCCAAGTGCGCATAGGCTGGACGGTTATAAATTAAATGTACAATAAATAGAACCTAATGCTGTAAAGGTCAAGCGTACAAAACTATGGCACAAAATATTGCTATTGAGAATGTGAATAATGAAGTTGCCAATGCAAACGAAGTTCAACAACTTAATAATAAAAAGATGGAAAAAGTAAATGAAACAACAGTTATGAAGATGCAAGCAGTAGAAGAAGCCCGTCAGAATTTGATGAGAGCCAAGAGCGTACTTGAAGCCAACAAGGATGCAGAAGCCAATATTAAGAAATCCGCACAGGTCAATGTAGGCAAGGCTGAAACTGCATATCTTGAAACACTTAAAAAGGTGAAACTTCCAACTACTAAAATAGAAGTTTGGAATGAAGTTACCAACACAGCCGAACAGGTAATCTTCACCAAAGAGCAAAAGGAAATCATCATCGCTACATCTGTTTATAGCATGGCAGTAAGTAAAGTAAATCTTGAATGTGGCAAGGATTTGATAACCAATGAACATTTTGATAAAGTTCCTCTCTACATTACAGAAGCCGCCCTGTTTTACGATGCGGACATTGAACTGAAAGACCTTAACGGAAACATCATACCTAAAGGCACTCCCAATGTTTACGTTCCTGTTGATAAAGCAAACGGATATTGGCAATGGGCAAGCTACCACGAGCACAACCTCAATGCCATAGTCAAGGATGATACAAAACTCATTATAGAAAATGTGAGAATCAAAGAGTTCGCATCTTTACAAGAGTTTGGTAAGTACAGAGGAGTGAACAATGTGTTAAGTCGTGGTTTTAACGGATTGGAGAAAGCAGGTAACGCAGCATTAGCCACTCAACAGGAGTTCTTTAGCAAGGTGTTCCAAAAGGCATTAGAATTGAAAGCAAACATCAGCGTAATCACCAAATACTATAATTTTGGTAAGACACTAAGTTTGAAAGTCTGGAACAGTGCCATGCAGGGAGTTTGTGAAACCCAACTTGAAGAATATGATTTGACAGTAGGCGATACAATCATCAAGACTTTAACTGACATGAAGATTTCTAAGGACACTATCAGACATCGCTACATGATTGATGCAATCACCCAGCTTGCCAATTACGCACCGAATGGTGAAAACAAGAAGATTGGATTGGATGAAACTCTAAGTACCATAAAGACATTGAATGAGAGCAGCATTAAGATTATAAATAAAGTGAAGTCAGAACCTGTGAACGCTATCTATTCTGAAATGCTCACTCAATACCTAAAGAATAAAGGAATAATCAAAGAAGAACAGGCTGCATAAGCCATCAATAATAAAGCCCATGTGACAGGTGGGCTTTCTCTTCCCAAGTTCTTAGATATTCTGAATAGCATAAAGTCTGATTCTTAAATGTGTGGTCTTATCATTAGTTCCCTACCTGTGGATTTACTACTTTTACAGTACCACAGACAGATAATTCCACACATAGATTGACAAACTTACAAACTATTCAGAATATCTAAAATGGAAGAATTTACTTATGAGCAGATAAGGGCTAAGGCTCTTAAACAGGGAGTAAAAGATAACAAAGTTCACATTGGATTATGGGCTAATCTTAATAACTATCTAAAGACAAGGAGAAAGAAGAATGGAAAGGTTACTACCAATTATATATCATTGCAGAAGTTGGCTTATTAACTCATTAATATTTAAATTGATATGATAATCCATTTGCCAACAGGAAAGAAGTTCCACAATAGAAAGGAAGCCAAGATACACTTTGGGACTGCCTACTATTATAAGATGGAACGAGAGAAGAAAGATTTAGTGTTTACCAATAATGTTCAATCAGCTACTAATGAATATGAAGATACCTCAAAGACACCTGCAAAGCAGGACAAGTAACATTAGGCAGGACTATGCCACCATTAATAAATCAATAGTGGATAAACTCAATCCACCCAATTTGTACAGGTTCTTCTGTCTGTCCTTATATAGAAATGACTATTATAAGGTCAGATGGAGAATTAAGGATTTAGCCAAACGGACTGGAGAGGAAGAAACAGCTCTAAAGAATTTCAATAAGGACATAGAAGCAGTGTTGGTTAGAAAGAGATATAGGGAAGACATCAACCACCCTCTTATTGAATTTACAATGAGAAGTCTTTACTGCATCCCACCAATAGACCGCCCCAACTTTATAACACTGTCCTACCTCTTTATGAAAGTGAATTTGGATATTAAAGTGAAAGGCTATTATATCAAGCTCCTATTAATAGCAGAAGATAACAAGATATTGCTTTCTTCTAATAAGTTGGCTAACAAATTGGGAATGGGTAAGAAAAATGTAGAGAGTTACAATTTGGATTTATATAATGCAGGTCTGTTGAAATTCATACCCAACGGATTTGAACTTACTCCAAAGGAACTACTATTAGACAATGATATAGCCCAACAGCGTAAAGAGTGGATTCCCCAACCTCCAAAAGACTTTCTCAAAATGACTTTCAAGCCCAAATAACAGGCAAGCAGGATTTTTCGTACTGTTTATTATTATATTAATAGATGGTACGAATAATCCCAAGTCTATCTTATTCTGACTTTAGAAGTGCATAAAGTTAAATTTTTAAAGTTGGGTGCAACATTTAAGGCAAAAAGTGGATTTTATAACCCCAAATCCCAAAATGTTGTACGAGATACCATACCACTATTTTAGCCCCCTCTCACCCAGTAAAAGTAAAATGAAAATTGGCAGCCACCCACCCACCTCCTCAACCATTATTAATTTTACTATTCACCTCACATCATTCATGGACTTCTTAAAGAGATACACAATACAGACATAATGGTAATATAGTCTAATTGTAATACGCTTAAATGTAATTCAGCGAATTGTAGTGAAGTCAAAATCGTTATGGAGCAATCCTAAATGATATGGACTTTACCAATTCCAGAGTTAAATCAATCAATAACCATTTAAACAATTTATCATTATGAGAAATTTAGTTATCATGCCAGCTATGGCAAACAATCGTGAGAGAATGAATTTGGGTGAATATGCAGAGGAAGCAACCATCATCATGGATGAACCTGTAAGACCTGCCAACCATTTCATTGAAGCCAACACACAGGAAGCAACCTTGCATCATCTGAAACATGACTGCATTACCCCAGTGTTCTCTAAGGACAACGAACTTACCATTAACCATGCCGCATTTGTGGAAACCATACAGGATGCAGCCCAATCATTCTTTAGTGGTGAGAGAGTGGAACAGGCAGATATTCGTGTGAGCCATATTATCAAAGGCAGAATCCCTGAAGCTATCCATAAGCCAGCCAACCAACTGTTGGAATCTGATAAGACCATTTATTATGAGAGGGCAGCTTTCAGCATTGATGTTCCTACCATCTATGAAACAGTGGGTGGAAACAAACTGAACTTGTCTATCGTAGGTGTGAGGGCTTATAATCAGATGAACCTGTACAGCAAGAAAGTTCCAGAGCTGTTCAGATTGGCTATTGGCTTCAAGAACCAAGTCTGTTGCAATATGTGCATCTTTACAGATGGCTACAAGGACGATTTAAGAGTGAGCAGTACAAGTGAACTCTATCGTGCAGCATTGGAACTGTTCAATAACTACAATCCTGCCAAGCATCTTTATCTGATGCAGCAATTAGGCAACACTTCCATGAGTGAACACCAATTCGCACAGATTATAGGCAAGATGCGACTTTACCAATGCTTGCCAACAGGCTATCAAAAGGCATTGCCAAGAATGTTGCTCACTGATACGCAGATTAACAGCGTAGCCAAAGCATACATTCACGATGATAATTTTGGCAGCTTTGGAAGTGAGCTTAATATGTGGAAGTTCTATAACTTGCTTACAGGAGCTAACAAGTCAAGCTATATTGATTCGTTCTTAGACCGTTCTTTGAATGCCACTGAAATGGCAGTTGGAATCAATGCGGCTTTACATGGGGATGAGCGTTACAAATGGTTCATTGATTAAATGGGCTTTATTGATTGAGAGAGGAAAGGGCAGCTATTAGGTTAGTTGTCCTTTCTTTATGTTTAATAATTAACTATTTATATTTGCAAGTACGCAAATAAGTACATACCTTTGCGTTATAGAAAGGAGAACTTATGAGAACAGCCAATTACACAGATTTAAGAGCCAACCTTAAAGGTTATATTGACTCAGTTATTGACGATTGCGACACAGTGGTTATCAATCGTGGCAATGGCACAGGAGTAGTAATGATTTCTTTGGAAGAATACAATTCTTTAAAGGAAACTGAATATATTATGTCCTCTGAACAGACCATGAATGATATTCGTAAAGGAGAAGAAGACTTAAAGGCAGGCAGAGGAATAGAAGTAAATTTGGATGAACTATGAAACTGATATTTACTCCTGTTGCACAAGAGCATTGGAACTATTGGAAGAAGAATGACCCCAATATAGCTAAGCGCATAAAGAAACTGCTTGCTGATATATTGGAACATCCTTACAGTGGAATAGGCAAGCCCGAACCTCTCAAATATGAATTGGCAGGTAAATGGTCAAGACGAATTAATTCAGAGCATAGACTTATTTATTCTGTGCATAATGATATGATAGAGGTTTATATATTCTCCATGAAATATCACTATTCCAAGAAGTAACTACATTATCATATACCATTAATTAAAAGGACATCTATTAAGTTAGGTGTCCTTTCTTTATTTCTACCAACCTATTAAATATTATACATTATGGATAAATCTAAAATTGAAAATGCTATCAATCATATCACTTCTTTACAAGAGAAATTATGTTACTGTGAGAATAATCTGCAATATATCAAACGCTTGCAAGCACTTAAATATTGGCTGCACAAGTTTGATTCATTTTTGGATAGGAACAGCAGGCTGCATGGTGAATATGCAGCAGTTTATGAAAGCTACTTCCATACTTGCTGTGGGTTCTCATTCTATGATAGAGTATGCAATTCAATTCTTGTTTATGAATATGGCGACAGACCATTTTAACTGTCCAATTTTTCTTCCACCACCACATTAATATTGATAGAATGAATAGTAAAATATTAGACATGAATTATACTATTGGAGAAGTGGAACTCACTTACAAATCCACTTCAACGAGCCGGAGTAAAATATATAGTTCGGAAGACGCTTATAAATACTTGCTTCCTACATATAAGAAAGGTACAATCTGTTACAAAGAATATTTCAAAGTCTTGTTCTTAAACCAAGCCAAGCAAGTCTTAGGTTACACGCTCATTTCAGAGGGTGGAATTACTGAAACTTGTGCTGATATAAGAGTGATTCTACAAGCCGCATTGCTCACCAATTCAGTAGCCATTATCCTTGCGCATAATCATCCAAGTGGTAATCTGAAACCAAGTAGGCAGGATATGGAGATTACTAAGCAGGTCAAAGAAGCTGCAAGACTTATGAGAATTACAGTTTTAGACCACCTCATACTTACTGATGCAGGATATTACAGCTTTGCTGACGAGGGAGAATTATAATAAAGGTAAAGGGCACTCAATTTCCAAGTTGGGTGTCCTTATCATATTCACTTCTGCTATTAGTGAATGTTCCTTTAGTAATCAATGAGTTAGTAAATCCAACTCAAAATTAATATTCACTTCTATTCGTTTCATTATAAAACAGAACATTATGTCACTTAAATATTCAAGCACAACCGCAGACTATCTTGTTTGGTCTGATGCAATGAACCTCATAAGGAAGTTAGCCAAAGACGAGAATTATAAAATCTCACTCCTTATTAGTTTGGGATGCTTCACAGGATTAAGAATATCTGATATTCTATCTCTAAGATGGAAGCAGATATTAGGTACTGACGAGTTTACAGTAATTGAGAAGAAGACAGGCAAAGTAAGAACTATCAGACTGAACCCCCAATTACAGCAGCATATTAAAGAGTGCTACGGGCATATAAATCCTGTTGGAATCAATGCACCAATTCTTATAAGTCAGAAAGGCACTATCTTCACGGTCCAACGAATTAACATCATTCTTAAAGAGGTGAAGAAGAAGTACAGGTTAAAGATTAAGAACTTTAGCTGCCATTCTCTTAGAAAGACATTTGGCAGACAGGTCTATAACATGAACAGCGATAATGCTGAACTTGCTTTAGTAAAGCTGATGGAACTGTTCAACCATAGTTCTGTTGCCATTACTAAAAGATACTTGGGGTTAAGGCAGGAAGAAATCTTACAGACTTATGACTGTTTGAGCTTCTAATGAATTGGGACAGGATTATTAAGATACATCTTTATAGTGGTCTGAATGGTTCTGTCCCAAATCAATGAAATATTGAGCTTAGACACATCTAAAGTCCAGTCTTGGCAGTTTGGCATTTCAGCCTTATAGAAGTAAGTCAATTCCATAAGTTTACAGAGTTTATAACTATCTCAGCTCTTATTAGTTAAGCCACAGGTAGCACCTTTTAAATATCCAACAATATACTGACATAAAGTCCATAAATCAAAACAAATGATAATAATTTGAGCTGTTATATTTATAAGGTGAAATATTTTATTACTTATCTAAATGACTAAATATAAAACCTTTATATAGTTTTATTCCTTTTATATTTCTTTTATTCATAATAATATTATTATATTTGCATCCGTTATAGCATTGGTAATCAAACTAGATTATATGTTCCTCAATGCTTGATTTATTAACAGCTTATCCATAGGGAACAGGTAAGGTTCTATTATTTAGATTATGGATTTAATTAGAAGAATGAGCTTAAATCATCCATTATTTTTTGATACTCAATGTAGGTTATATATGCCATCGACTATTTTGGGGAAATATAACCCATTTGCTACTGCTTATATAGAATATACTTGCAGAGGAACTATTACGAAGGAAGAAATAAAAATTGACCAAGCTCTTAAAGAATGGGAAAAAGTAAGGTTTTTCTATAACTGCATACTTACTTGTTCGCATAAAACATTAAAACAGAATGAATATGATTATCTATGTTCTCAAGACTTCAAAGAGCTTTGTAATTGTTTTAAATATGCGAATCCTCCCATATATGGAGATGGTGGAGTTTTAATATTTGAATCTTTTACATCTCAAAATACCTATATAAATATACCACATCAACAAGGAGAATATCTAATAAAAGGAATACAATATTTCCCAACACTTGATTGCGTAGATTTTGACTTGATACAAAAGTACTCAAATAAAGAATCATACACAGAAGTTCCATGTACAAAAGATTTTCAGACATATTTTGAATTATATTGTGGAATACATTATGCAATAGCAATGTTATATGGGAATTATAATGAACGGACTTTATCGTGCAAATATTTTGATGCAGAAGAAGCATTAAGACTTGGGATTATCAAACTAAAATAGAAAAGATGAAAACATTTAGATTATTAGCAACCTCATATTGGTTGCATTATGTGTAGGGCAAACTTCTTGCAGTAGTAAAGTTTATACTCCAGACGTAAATGTAAAAGAAGTCAACTCCAAACAATATATTTATTATCAAGATGAACCTTTTAATGGGACAGTCTATGGTTCTGATGAGAGTTGCTATATGGTTGTTGAAAATGGAGCACCAGTAAAAGCTATAGCATTACATTCTAACGGAGCAATTGCCATTGAAACTACAACAACAGGAGCTAACTTTAATAGAACTTTCTATGATGAGAATGGCAACACCATCGAAGAACGAGAGTTTGAAAAGAAATATAGAGATTTGTGTAAATCTTTAAAGCATAAATTACCCATTGATTAATCTTTTATCATGCGACATACTATCCTAACAATAATAGCATTTATTGGGTTAGCTTCTTGCCAGTCCAAACAGGAAACTATAGAACTAATGTCCACCATAGATAGCACTTTGCAAGTTAAAGTAACCTCTATCCTAGAGAATAAACTATCTGAACTCAATGCCTTATCTGGACAAACTATCATTATGGAAGTCCAGACAGGGCATATAAAGGCTATGGTTGGACTTGAAAGCACAGACAGTGCTAACTACCAACCTTGTGAGAACTTCTCCCAAGCATACGAATCAGCACTGATACACCCCATATCCATATTGGCAGCATTGGAAACAGGTAAAGTCAAATTAGCTGATACGGTAGATGTGGGCAATGGAAGCTATTCTATACAAGACAGAGAACTGAAAGACCATAATTGGCATAGAGGTGGATATGGTGAAATCTCTATCAAGCAAGGTTTAGCTTCAAGTTCAAACATTGCTGTTTATAAAACAATGGAGAAAGCATTTGGTAACAACGCACAAGCATACT